>Ga0194055_10000342_pt1 | contig 36924 bp, 27 predicted proteins | sample SepL449m_MetaG_FD_155482 | JGI IMG/M metagenome (GOLD analysis project Ga0194055, IMG submission 155482) | Anoxic zone freshwater microbial communities from boreal shield lake in IISD Experimental Lakes Area, Ontario, Canada - Sep2016-L442-9m | ecosystem: Environmental > Aquatic > Freshwater >... | reverse complement strand
CTTCCCAATCGATCGGTGCCCCGAAACATCATGTGCTCGAACATGTGCGCGAAGCCTTGCCTCGCAGGATCTTCATCCTTTGATCCCACGTGGTACCACAAATCGACCGCTACGATCGGACAGGAAAAATCCTCAAGCGAGATGACTCGCAAGCCATTTTCAAGCACGATGTCACGGTAATCGAATGCCTGGGATTCTTGGCTCCAGGAAACCTCCACAGGATTCGCGCAGAACGCACCAATGACGATACAGGCGATGAAACTGGATAGCCACTTCATGATTTATTTTTTCCCTTCCGGGGAACCGGAGTTGAATTCGAATGGTTGTTCCTAGTTTGGTATCGCTTCGGGCATTCTCCCGTTCACGAAGTACCAATCAGGAAACCTATCTGTTATTTAGGAAGTGATTCTAACAACACTTCGACGGCTTTTGCGAGTTGTTTGTCTTCGCCGCGTGCCATGCTCTCTGGATCATTGAGAACCAGCACGTCTGGCTCCAGCTGCGCATTCTCCAAGTACTTGCCTGCTCGATCCATCATGCCGACCTGCGGGATACCGAAGACCATGCTCGGGTCGATCATGGTTTCCCACCACACCGCCGTTGCCGTACCAGGAACCGGTGATCCGATCAGTTTTCCAATCCCCAATTCCTTAAACGCCCACGGAAAGAAGTGCGCGTCGGAGTAATTGCTTTCACTCTGCAGGACCGCAACGGGGCGGGTCCATTTCGCAAAAGGCTCCGCTCCCAGATCCCCTTTCTCCTTCTCCCGTGGGAGGAAGTAAACATAGTCTTTACCCGATAAAAAAGTCACCAAATGATCATGCAACCAACCACCGCCATTGAATCGCGTGTCGACGATGAGGGCTTCCTTTTCGCTATTCTCTCCGAGGACCTCGCTGTACACACGTCGGAAGCTGGCGTCGTTCATCCCCTGCACATGCACATATCCGATTCGTCCATCTGAAAGTTTCTCACACAACTCACGCCGTGCTGCAATCCATCGCTCATACAACAGGCCGGTTTCTTCACCAATGTTGATCGGTTTGATCACTTCTTCCCACTCGGCATTGGTTTCAGGATCGAGCAATCCGAGCCGAACGTTTTTGTCTACCTTGTTATTGAGTTGCTGCCATGGATTGACGTTGGGCTCCAACCGTACACCATCGATCGCTAGGACGATCGAACCTGGCTTGATCTTCGAAGTGGATTTAGCCACCGGACCTCGTTTGATAACTTCAGAGACCTTCAGTCCCACCCCATCGTGTTTCACGTCGTACAGCAGTCCAAGAGCCGCGGTTTGGTCTCCACTATTTCCGCGTGGGCGATATCGACCACCCGTGTGCGATGCGTTCAATTCGCCGAGCATTTCACCGAGCAAATCCGCAAAGTCATGATTGTTGGTAATGGTTGGCAAAAATGCAGCGTAATTTTGTTTGTAAGCCGCCCAATCAACCCCATGCAATTTCGGATCATAGAACTTTTGAAGCGTCTGCCGCCATGCATGTTCGAACATGTACGCGCGTTCGCGGGGCAGATCGATTTGCATTTCGGCAGCAAATGGAACTGGCTTAGTTGTCGCTTTGCCACCGGGGGTCATGGCTTCTTTGAGATCCAATTTAGACACGCTGCCACCTTGCAACACAAACGCAGACTTTCCATCCTTGGTGAACGCGATCGTGCCAGCCTCTTTGTCGAACGATGCCACTCGGTATGAAGTTTTTTCGCGCACTTTGGTGACCCACAATTCATACTTGTCTTCGATACGAGAGATAAAGATCAACGTTTCTCCATCGGGCGAGATGTCATAGGCCGTGATCGGCGAAGAAAACAGCGTGAGTCGACGGATGCGGAGTTCGCGATCCTTCAAATCGACTTGGATCGGCTCGATCGCCTTGTCCTTGGAGGGATCTTCGTCCGAAGATCCTTCGGTATCCCCTTTGTCCTCTTTCTTCTTGCTCTTGTCTCCGTCTTTCTTCTTTTTGTGCAGGCGTTCGAAATCCTCTTTGTTCAGCGAGACCTTATCGAAGGCGGCTTGATTCAAATAGAAGGCGAAGACGTCTTGTTCACTCCCCCAGCTACCATGGCTTCGCATACCATAGCGATCGGATACATAGAGAAGCGCTGAGCCGTTGGGGCTGAAAGAAGGAGAACCCTCGGCATAGCCACTGTTGCTCACATTGGTTACCTCTCCCGTTGCAATGTGAATCAACCCAATCTCCTCGACCCATCGATGATGACCGTGGTAAGTGCAACTGGCCCACTTGCTATCGGGGGCCCAAGCGTATGCGATATCGCCGTCAGAGTAGGAGAAGTTCTTCTTGCCCGGAACGAGTGTGCGTGATTCCTTCGTGTCCAGGTCAAGCAGCTTCAGTTCGATTCGATTTTCTAGGTAGAGGAGCTTTTTCCCATCGGGGGAGACGAGAGGTTGAAAGGTTTCCTCGGGGCCCACCAAAATAGGTTCTTCGGTCAAAAGAGTGGAGTAAGCAAATCTCTCTTCGTCGTCCCGCGTGATCCTCGTCTTGTAAATGTTCCAGGAGCCGTCCCGTTCACCCGCATAATAAAGGGTCCGACCATCGGGGGCCCAGCTTACCGATCGCTCTTGCTCGGGAGTGCTGGTGACGCGTTTGGTCGTGCCGAACTCGACGTTCGCAACAAACACTTCGCCACGAATCACGAGTGCAATTTCTTCTTCGTTGGGGGATACAGCGAGTTCTGTTGCCTCGTCGCGGAATGTCTTGTTCTCGATGTCGTTCGTCCGACTGTCTCGGGTCAATTCGAAATTCACACGTTGGCTTTCCCCTCGTATCGATGTCCCGTACAGTTCGCCATTGAAGACATACGCAAGTGTGCCATTGCTGGCACGGCTTAGGAACCGAACGGGATGGGTCGTATGGTGCGTGATCTGCACAGGCTCTCCGCCAACCGCTGGTATACGCCATATATTGAACGAACCCGATTGTTCGCTAAGGTAATAGATCGATTGATCGTCGGGCGACCAAACGGGATTTCGGTCTTCACCTGGGAACGTGGTGAGTTTGGAGTACGTACGCGTGGTGGTATCGAAGGTCCAAACATCGCGAGTGACGCTCGATTGGTGGTGTTTGCGCCAGTTGTCTTCGAAGCCTTTGTAGTCATGGAACACCAGTCGCTTGCCGGTAGAATCCCAGTTGGCGTGCTCCGCATCGGTCGTTAGCAGTTGTTTGGGTCGGCCACCGTTTACCGAAACGGTATACAGTTCATTCATGGCGCCTGACCCGATGGCTGCCTCGGGAGCGTCCAACATTCGGCTCGTGAAAAGAACCTGCGAACCGTCCAATGAGAAGTCTGTCGGGATGTCGTTGGCGGAGTGGTAGGTGAGTCGTCTCGGTTCGCCGCCGGTCGAAGGAATGATGAAAACGTCGAAATTTCCATGTCGGTCGGAAGCAAACGCGATTTGTTTCCCGTCGCGAGACCAAACGGGCGAGCGCTCATACGCAGCATGCGTGGTCAACAGTGTTGCCTTTCCACTTGCGAAGGGTAAAAGCCAGAGATCTCCTCGATGGGCGAAGCATATCTGCGTGCCATCGGGAGAGATTGCGGGATAGCGGATCCAGTCTTTGATCGCAGGGTCTCCCGCCGCGTTGTCTTCCGCCAATACTGGGAGGGCGATCAACGCCGAGAGAGCGGTGCCGAGGATTCCAAGCTTGAAACAAGACGTCAGCCACATGGATGTTTTCTCGATTGGGTTCTAGTGAAGGTTGATAGAATCATGGAGTATAGTCGCTGCATTCTCGCCGTCACCGCACGGAAAACTAAGGACAATTGGACTTATGAGAGTGCCTAGGGTAACCTACAATCCTGGCATTACTTAGGTTCGTTATGGCGGTCCTCCCCTTGGATGGAGGGCATTGAGGCTTTTGTGTCAATCACGTTTTCTGATCTCCCAATCATTCCGGAGATCCAATCTGCACTTCGATCCCTCGAATATTTGATTCCGACCCCGATCCAGGCTGGGGCGATTCCCCCACTTTTGGAGGGGACGGACTTGCTGGGCTGCGCTCAGACCGGGACTGGGAAAACAGCGGCGTTCGCGATCCCGATCCTGCAGAAGATTCATCAGCTTGGCCAATACGCGACCCCCTACCAACCGTTGGGTTTGATTATCGCTCCGACGCGCGAGTTGGTTGTGCAGATTTCCGAAAACATGAAAGCGATCGGAAAAAATACAAAGGTTCGGCACACAACCGTTTATGGTGGTGTTGGTCAGCGGCCTCAAGTAGCCGCATTGGCCAAAGGGGTCCATGTCGTGGTTGCGACCCCGGGTCGTTTGCTCGATTTGATCGATCAACAATATTGTTCCCTTTCGAAGCTTCAGTACTTTGTCTTGGACGAAGCGGATCGCATGCTCGACATGGGATTCATGCCGGACGTCCAAAAGATCGTGCGACTCCTACCTCGGAAACGCCAATCGATATTCCTGTCCGCGACCATGCCCGCCCCGATTGAAAAACTGGCCTCCACGCTACTGCACCATCATGTAACGGTGATGGTCACACCACCTTCCAGAACTGCCGATCGCGTCAAGCAAACCGTGATGTTCGTTGATCGAGGCAACAAGCGAAAACTTCTCGATCGACTGCTGGCCGATTCATCCCGCTCACGCGTTCTGGTGTTCGTGCGCACCAAGCATGGTGCGGATCGACTTTATAAATCGCTAGCCGATGCGGGTGTTTCAGCGGAAGGAATCCATGGAGGCCGGTCTCAGAATGCTCGCCAACGTGTACTCAACGGGTTCCGAGATGGAGAGATTCGTATTCTCATCGCGACGGATATTGCAGCCCGTGGAATCGACATCGATGACATTAGCCATGTGATCAATTTTGATGTTCCCGTCGAAGCAGAGGCTTACGTTCACCGTATCGGACGAACCGCTCGTGCAGGGGCGAGTGGCGAGAGCATCACGTTTTGCGATGGTGACGAGTTCAAGTACTTGAAAGAGATTGAGAAGACGATCGGAATGGCAGTCCCCGTGGATCGGGAGCATCCCTTCCATTCGGTGAATGCAGAAGATGAAGAGCTTCGCGCGTTCAGCAATTCTGCAAAGTCCAAAGGCCCTCGCAGCGGCAAACGCGGACGGTCGCCCGAGGCAAGTGCCGGCTCATCATCGCGAAGAAACACTTCGGAGCCATCTAGCGAACGCAACGAAAGCGGAGCTGCGACGCAACGACGTCGGTCCATCAGTGGCAAGGTAAAGAAGATCAAACCTCGATCACCGTCGAATCATTCAAATTCGTTCGGCAAGCGCTCGAGCCCAAAATCGAAACGGCGATGATCTCGCATTGCTGCAGGTGGTCGGGGCTACCGACGCCTTTTAAGTGAACTAGCTTTTTCATGGGGTTGTGTTTGCGATTGTCTTGATAGTGACTCTATTCTCTTCGTCAGGCTAAAAGCTTCTTTCTCGGAGCCTACTGCAATACAGTGCTATGGTTTAACTGCATTTTGCTCCGAAAGATCTCCTAATTTTTCCGGGGCGGATCCCGCCGATACTACCGATGAGAACTGGCGTTACCGATCTCGTAAGCTAAAGGTGCTTCACTTAGATTGGTCATGCACTTAGATGCACAACCATCGAATGGCAGTCAAGCCACCGAATGGTAAGCAACCGTCTATCAGGACCAGATGGGCCGACAAGATCCCATGCCGGTGGTCCATGGCCACTGGACGCGATGTCATCCCACACGAAGCGACCACAGCTGGCCTCGTTCGCAGCATCAAATGCAAATAATTGGACATAAAGGCAAACGCGAGGAGATCAATTCCCATGTGGGCAGTTAGTTGCTGCAATTTGTATTGGCTGAGCTAGTCGGGGCGCTAGTCGGGGCCACGCTAGTCGGGGCCACCCATCCTTTACGCAAGGCAGGGTGAGGCCACCGTTCTAAACATCCTTCAGGATGCAAAGCCGTCTAGCACTCAAAGGAACCGTCTGGAGCAAATAAGGGAGGGCGAGGCTCCTGCCGAGCTTTGGCTTTTCTGGCTCCGCAGGAGCGTCGCCCTCCCGTCGGCTGAGCTAGTTGGACTAATCGGGGCTGGACTAATCGGGGCCACCCATCCTTAACGGCATTGCTTTTGCCCTTAGTCCCGGTTCGTCCTTCGTGTTTTGAATGCTGAACGCTCCTCGCCCACCAAAATCGTTGATAGCAGTTCTCCGTCCAACTTCGTTAATCCATGGCAGGTTGAGAGCTCAAAGAAACGAGCCAGCCGACAAGGATGGGTGGCCCCTGCGGTCACTGCGGTCACCTGCGGTCATCATGAATTAGAGGTCAGTCATTGTTGCATGGGAACAATTCGAACGGAAACAATGGATTGCGACGGTAACGATAGTCCAGCTGACGCAAATCTGCGCAGGTTGAGCCGGGTGTATTTACCCGTATAAAACGATCGCAAACCTCACGGTAGGCGGCCAACGGCGCATGAACACCTTTGGCCACCAACACGCGGAACGACGTTGGATCGAGTCCACACGACAACAATTGCTGCAGGCTAAAGGGAACCATCCGTTTGCTAGTCAGCAATAGTGTTAGTGGGTGCTCGCATGCTCTCGCAACGACGGTGGCTCCTTGGTCAAATTCCACAATGCCACCATGCCGAGGCAGGGACTCCGAAAAACGACCTGGATGGATTGAAACAATCTCGACTCGCAGCAGCAGCGGATCACCATGCGATTGATCGGTATGCCCACCGATCGATAGCTCGACGGTTGCACCCAAACCAGCCGTAATCGCTTGAGCGACAGCCTGCGCATCCGCAATGCAAACGAACGCTGGTCCCAAATTGCGATCGCACAAGGCTCTCGCTAGCACCGTTCCATCCGCTGCGGAACCGCCGCCGACGTTGTCACCCATGTCGAGCATTCCAAAGCGTAACCCGGCTGTTGCCTCGACCATATCCAATGCCGTTTTCACATCGATCAAGTCTCCTTCCATCGCATGTCGATTTCGCCAGAGTGCATTTGCGAGTTCGTCCGCCAGTTGTTGTGCCCGTTGCAGATCACCATTGGTTATCACTATTGTCGCCGCCCCCATCTCCTTCACATCCGCGTACGGAAACCCGAGCAGCAGGCTATTGCTGAGCACCTCAGGCAAATCTTTCTGCCGGTCTGCGACGGTGTAAATTTCCCGCAGGTGAGGTTCATCGGTACTTTGTCTCTCGATGTTGATGGCTAGAGGCGGGTAAGCTGCAGCCATCGTAGGATTCGTTTTCCCCAACAAACAGTCAATCAACATTTCGGCCGCTTCCTCACCGCGTGCACGCTGGTCTAAATGAGGGTTCGTTCGGTAGGCGATGATCGCCGTGCATGCCTCGACCATAGCCGGTGAAAGGTTCGCGTGAGCATCGAGGGTAACGACCATCGGCAACTTCGCCCCGACGGATGCACGGATCTGCTCCAACCAGTATCCATCCGCATCGCGTTGCTTCTCTGAAACAGCAGCCCCATGGTCAGCGACGAGAAGCCCATCCAAAGGCATCGATCGCTGTAAAGCGGAAAATGTTCGGTTTAGTAACTCATCAAATGCTTCTTTTGAAATCGTCCCCGATGGCGTCGCGCGCACTGCAAGGATCGGCACGACCTCAATAGGTGTACCCACTCCGGCTCGATCTAAGCCCGCCAAAAAACCACCCAATTCATGGTGGCTCCCGGCGAATTGTTTTAAGATGTCACGCCCGCTGGCGACGGTGTCTTCCTCGAAATTTCGCCATGTTGTCGGCGATACGATGAAGGTATTCGATTCATGAAGGAAGGCCAGGATCCCGATTCGCATGATTGCTTGTTGGCGGTTTGAGAAGATCCACTTTCGACGACAATATCAAGTTTACATGACCGCAATTCTATAACAGCAATGTCGAGAAATCCTCGGAGTCGGGAATCCCAGCCACAATAAATCCAGTCGCTGTAGCTTCCTGAAGTTCGCCATTCCAGAGGCACAAAATTTCAGAAGCACACCGTTGCATTCGGGATAGGCTAGCCCACTGGGACTAAGAACGGGAGGGAGTAGCCACGTCCTCGACAGGCACTTCTGGGATCGAAACCATGTTAAAATCTTTAGTCCAATTTCGACAGTTTTTATGGCAACGACCGATACAATTGTGCAGACCATGAATGACATGTATACGGAAGGCGATAGGGTTTATGAATCATGACCTGAGCGCGATTCGATCGCACTTGTATGCAGCGGTGATCTGCGATGCATTGGACCAAATGGGGCTGCACCATCAATCGCCGAGAGTCTCGCTCCCATTGCAAACCCGATTGCCGGATTCAGCAGGGATTTTAGCGGGTCGCTGCAAGACAACGCTTTGGGCCGACATGGCGCATCTGGATCCGGAACCCTATGCACTGGAACTCAAAGCGGTCGATGAATGCAATCCGGACGATGTCTTTGTTGCAGCGGCGGGTGGGTCGAATCGATCTGGAATTTGGGGAGAACTCTTAACAACTGCGGCTAAAAATCGCGGTTGTGTCGGGGCGATCGTCGATGGTGCTATTCGGGATGTGGACAAAATCGCGACGATGCATTTCCCTGTGTTTGCGAAAGGCCGATGCGTGTATGACAGCTTGAACCGACAGCGAGTCATCGATTTAGACATTCCTGTAGAGATCGATGGTGTTCGTTTCGAACCTGGTGATCTCGTCGTCGCCGACATGGATGGTGTGGTCGTTGTTCCAAAACGGGTCGAAGAAGACGTTTTGAAATTAGCATTCGCGAAAGTGCTCGGAGAGAATCAAGTCCGCGATGCCATCCGTGAGGGCATGTCGTCGAGAGAAGCGTTCAAGACCTTTGGTATTCTTTAGCTTGTAGGGATCATTCATGCCTGAGCCATCGGTATCCAATCTATCCAATCTCCGCGCCCCGATCACTCGCCGGAATTGGATCGCTTTGACCTCCGGCGCGATTGCGATGACGGCGCTGCATGGAGGATCCAACGTCAACGGCAATCATCCACTCGCACACGCATGCTTAGCCAGCGATGATTCGATCCCAAAAAAGAAAGTCGCTGCTGTCGTGACTGTCTATCGCAAAAATTCGCATGCTGACGTTCTCGTTGGAAAAATCCTCGAAGGATGGCAGCAGGATGGAGGTCCGGGCCCTGCGCTGGAATTGGTTTCTCTCTATGTCGACCAGTTTCCTGAAGAAGATCTTTCGGTAAAGCTTGCGGAAAAACATGGATTCCTCATGTGCAAAACGATTCGGGAATCGATAACGCTAGGGGGTAATGACGTCGCCGTCGATGGTGTGCTGAGTATCGGTGAGCATGGTGATTATCCATGGAACGAATTCGGCCAGCATCTTTATCCCCGCAAACGGTTTTTCGAAGAGATCACCGACACCTTTGCCAGTTGCAAACGTGTCGTTCCAGTGTTCAACGACAAGAACCCAGGCCCAGAATGGGTTGATGCTCAATGGATGTACCGACGAGCGAAAGAGTTACAAGTTCCATGGATGGCTGGATCTTCGTTGCCAGTTAGCTTTCGTAGTCCCGATGCCAACCTCAAGATGGGATCGAAAGTAGAGGCATGTGTCGGAATCGGCTACTCGGGGCTCGATATCTACGGAATCCATACCCTCGAGTTTTTGCAATGTATCCTGGAACGTCGCGCTGGCGCAGAGTCCGGTGTTCGGTCCGTTCAAGCGGTCCCAACAACTCAGATCGGTCGTTTGTTGGCCGAAGGCATCATCGATGGAAACCTGATGGATCTAGGATTGGCCGTCACAAATACAGATCGCACTGCGGTCCTCGAATCACCGCCATCCGACGGTGCGGTGTTCTTGATCGATTACAAAGACGGTTTGATGGTTCCTGTACTGATGTTACCAGGACTCGCCCAAGGCATCGCGGCAGCTGTGAAACCAGCAGGTGAGGCCGGATTTGCGACACGCGTCGAGGAACGTGAAAAACCGTACTATCCACACTTTGCTTATTTGCTCAAAGGCATTGAAGCGATGATCCACACGGACAAGCCTACGTATCCCGTAGAACGCAACATGCTTACTGCCGGGACGCTCGATCAACTTCTCGTGTCCCTTCGAGAGGGGAGTCGAAAAATTGCGACACCGGATTTAGAAATTGCGTACCAGCCCACCGATTACTCCTACGCCCCGCATCTGCCACTTGACGGACTGCATGAGGAAACAGCCCTGAAAAGGTGAGCCTTACACGCTAGTTGTACGGCCTGCTGGGGCCACCCAGGGCCTGCTGGGCCTGCTGGGGCCACCCAGCCTCTATGGCATTGCATTTTCCCTTAGCCCATGTTCGTCCATGGGTGGTTTGACGGCTATTCGCGACTTTGTCTGCATCAATCCTTTCATTCCATAGATGAATCAGCATCCGGAATCTCTTACAATCGACGTCCGTCATTCTCTTCCAACGACAGCACATTTGGAGGTATCTGGTCATGGCTCGACAGAATCGACGCGATCTTTTTGATCCCCATGAAGTTGGGGTTTATCACTGCATGCAGCGCACCGTGCGACGTGCGTGGCTCTGCGGACAAGACCCTCTTACTGGCAAGTCCTTCGAACACCGGCGTGCTTGGATACAGAAACGCATGGAACAAATCGCCGCCAGTTATGGTCTTGATGTTCTGTCCTATGCCATCATGGCCAACCACATCCACATCATTGTCCGCAATCGCCCCGATGTCGTTGCCACGTGGAGCGATGAACAAGTCGTTCGGCGCTGGTGGAAAATCTTTCCCTTGCGTCGCAATGCCGATCGCTCTCCAGCCGAACCAACGGAATCAGATTTGAGGGTTTGGATGACTAAGGCACGCCTCGAACAGATCCGCTCTCGATTGAGCGATATCTCTTGGTTCATGCGTTCGCTGTGCGAGCCGATCGCACGTCTTGCCAATCTCGAGGACCACTGCACCGGGCATTTTTGGGAAGGACGATTCAAGAGCCAAAAATTGGTCGATGAAGCTGCCATACTGGCTTGCACAGCCTACGTAGACTTGAATCCTGTACGTGCCGGAATCGCTGAAACACCGGAACAAGCAGAATTCACTTCGGTCTACGAACGAGCGCGAGCGCAAAAGGAAGCATGCATTCAGCGAGCACGTGCCAAACGCCGCCAACAATTCCGACGACGGAAAAAGACTTCTCAACCGTCCTTTGTACGGCATGACGAATGGTTGACTCCTGTTCCATTAGATGAACGAGCAGTTGCCTATCAAGGCCCTATGCCCAGCCAAACACAGCGTCGAGCGAGCGACAAAGGTTTTTTGGCGATGAGTCTGGAGACGTACTTCAAGTTCTTGGATTGGACAGGAAGACAGATACGTCGCGACGGCAAGAGAGGAAGAATCCCAGACTATGCGAGCCCGATCTTACAGAGATTGGGGATCGACGCGGGTACTTGGTGCGAATGCGTCAAGGGATTCGGCAAGTACTTCAAACGTGTGGCAGGGTCACCCCAGGCATTGGCCAACGAAGCAACCAAGCGTGGCCGGATCTGTTTCCACACGCGAGGCTCACCTTTGGCTGTTGTAACGTAACGAGTGTGCACCCTGCACTGCGAGTCTCTCACTCCTTTGTGGGACGTCAAAAACAAGACTGCGGGCCTTCGTGGACTCATCGCGATCTCGTAGCGAGTTTGTATCGCTCTGCCTCGCTCCAATCTCGTTGATAGCAGTTTGCCGTCCTTCTTCCTTGATCGGCAACATCATCCAACCAAAAGGAACAAGGCAACAGACAAAGCGTGGCTGGCCCCAATGAACCCAATGAACAAAACAAGACTGCGGGCCTTCGTAGACAGAGTGTGATCTTGGGGGGAGTTTGTATCGCTCTGCCTCGCTCCAATAGCGTTGATAGCAGTTTGCCGTCCTTCTTCCTTGATCGGCAACATCATCCAACCAAAAGGAACAAGGCAACCGACAAGGCGTGGCTGGCCCCAATGAACCAGGCCCCAATGAACCAATGAGTGCTGTCCTAGAGTTGGTTACGAGACTTCGCGGCATGGATTAGAATACGTCGATTAGAATATTGGTCACCATGTCCAACTGAGACTCTTTTCAAAGCCGGCCATGAATCAAGACCCAGTGAGACGAACGGTCGCGTATCGAGCCAAACGCAAGGCGTACTTGAACATGGTGTTGCCGGCTTTCTTGATCTCGATCATCGCTTACCTTGATCGGAATAATTTGAGCTATGCCAAGCTCACCATGAACGCAGAGTTGGGGTTCACCGATGCGAATTATGGGTTCGGTGCAGGGATTTTCTTTGCCGGGTACATCCTCTTCGAAATCCCAGGGGCCCTGATCGCCGAGCGGTTTAGCGCCCGTCTATGGCTGTCTCGCATCATGATCACCTGGGGGTTCTTCACGGCCTTGATGGCTTGGGTGACTCAGGGCTGGCAGTTCTATGCGTTGCGATTCCTCATCGGTGCGGCGGAAGCGAGTCTCTATCCTGTGCTCATGGCAACGATGATCCCGAGGTGGTTCGTTGCCAAAGATCGAGCTGTCGCGATCGCCATGATCATGGCTTCGTTGCCTTTCTCATCGGTGCTGGGTGCCCCGATCGCGGGCTGGTTGATCGATACCCCATGGATGGGATTTCAAGGCTGGCAGGTTCTCTTTATTGTTGAGGCCATTCCGGCTTTGTTACTGGGGTTGGTCGTTCTGGTCTGGTTAGCAGACCGGCCCGAGTCCGCGTGGTGGCTGACCGAAGACGAGAAAGACTATTTTCGTCAGATACATGCAGAGGACACTGATTGGCACGAGATGTCGGAAGATCCTGGCGCGAGCACTCAAAACATCCGGAGCAACACTAGCAAAGCTCATTACACGGTCTGGCAAGCGCTCTCCGACCGCGAAGTATTGAAGCTGTGCCTGACCTACTTCTTGTGGTTGACCGGCTACTGGGGTTTCAATTACTTCACTCCGAGTTTGTTGAAGGATCAAGGCTGGAGCAATCAGGCTTCGGGTTGGTTGTTTTCAGCCATCATGGCCATGGCCACCGTAGTGATGTTGGCCGTGGGTTACAGTTCTTCTCGCACCGGAGAGCGGCGATGGCACGGGGCGAGCGGTATGTTTTTGGCTGCCGTGGGACTTTTTGGTGGCACGATGGTCAGCGAGCCCATCACGGCCTTTCTGTTTTTGTGCGCTGCCGGTATCGGAGTTTATTCCGCGATGGGGGTTTGGTGGTCCTACCCGACAACCTTCCTGCGCGGTGCGGCGGCGGCGGGCGCGGTCGGTTTGATCAATTCCGTAGGCAATATCGGTGGATTCGTGGGCCCAACCTTCACGGGGACACTCAAGGAATGGACGGGTAACTACACGTTGGCCTGGGTCTTGATGTCGATCTTCCTCGCACTCGCTGGGTTGTTGGTATTGACCCTTAGGCAATCGAAACGACCTAGCAGGTAACGTCAGTCCATTTTTGTCGGCGGTATCGTTAAGGCCGCAAAGGATGGGTGGCCCTAAAGGACTGCCCTAAAGGACTAAAGGATACTTCTGAGTACAAGTACGAAAACGGCAGGGAAAACATGGAATGGGACTGCGAGAGGCTCGATCAGCGCAATTTCAATAGGCGTTAGCCGAGTTCTTTCGACGTGCAAAGATCGGCTAGCGCCTCAGGCTCAATTAAGACGAGAATCGATTTTCGTCGGCTTTGCCACAAGTGTGTGTACCCGTTTGTCCCCTTGCTTACCAAACTCACGATAGTACCGCTCACAAGGTGTGGTAAATCAGTCGTCCATGTTTGCGATTTCGCCACCTGATCGAGTACCCAAAGCTCGCCATAGGTCGCGTGTGATCGAGCTACTGACAAAACGGACAGAACCGTCGAGCAAAACCGCATTAACACCACCGTTGTGGTAGCTTCGGGCTGTGACAACTCGATAACCATGTTGAGGAGCCGTTGGGGAGACACGCGCGGAAGTGAAGTCTACGTCATGGGTGACGTCCGCAAGTGTGAAGAGAACTTTCGTATTCGGTGGGAATGTCGTGGTCAAACCGCTTTGAAGTGTTCTGCCCGTGACCCACTGGGTGTGACAGTAGTCCTTAGAGAAAGTCCCGCCATAAGCGATAACTTGCTCTGGTGTTTCAGGAGGTGGTGTGTTGGGGGCCGCAGGTTGGCCACCGTCGAGAAGAGCGGGTGTAAACGCCTTTACATCCGTCGCAGCCAAAGTGTTGCTCAAGCCATCTGTGATGGCTGAAAAGTGATGACGCATGTTGTATCCAAATGCTCCATCGCCTCCCCTACCCGTTTTAAGGTCAAGCCCAAGCCAAGTTCCAATATTGAAGCCATAGCTCGTCGGATAAAATTCAATGCCACCGTCCATTCGAGTTTCGTCGTGAAGGTCACTCGGGCATCGGTACAGAGGTATCTTCGTTTTGCAGATCTCAGGCTGGGCTGCATAGCCCAAGTTGAAATCAACCTTAGAGAACAAGTTACCTTGCTCGACGAACGGCAATAAACGAGCGTGCACTGAGTAGCCCGAAAACGTACTGCCCACAACATATGTCGCCTGAGGTGGCATACCTCGATTCGCATCATGAAATGATTGGACCGCAAGCCCCATTTGTTTGAGATTGTTTGAACACTGCAAGCGTCGGGCGGCTTCGCGAGCTGCCTGGACAGCCGGAAGCAATAGGCCAACCATTACGCCAATAATCGCGATCACCACCAGCAGCTCAACAAGCGTAAATGCTCGGTGAATAAATTTTTGCGATTCCATGAAACGATCCGAAGAGGAGTTGTTCCTATTTGCGATTGGGTTTGCCGAATCTCGAAAGGCCCGGTGGTAGGAATGGCTGGTGTCTCAAGGCGAGGCGCCGTGAACCAAGGGGCTAATCATCAAGGCTTATGAGGATCGTCGTCTCCAGCTCGGCTGGGGCGTCGCAATGATGTCCGTAGATCTCTAGCGACGGAGAGCCAATGATCTCACCGCGAGCCGCAAGCTCCGCTTTTAGATCCGCCCACTTCTGCGGCAACGCCTGATAAGGTCCGACGTGAACGTGTTTTAGGTAACGTTTCAACTCGATTTCAAATGGTTGAAGTGGTTCGGGAATCGGAGACCGCTGTGGGGTACTGAGTTCAACGCCGACGATCATCTCTTTGTTGGGTAGATAAACCCAATGATTGATACCCGTGGTCGGGGTGTTCGTCGATTTGACAGCCTCCCACATTTTGTTCATCAGTCGGAAGCCGACTTCTGGATAGCGCCCGTTCTCGACAAAGCCTCGAATCCCAAACAGGTGAAACCGAATCACTTCTTCAACGATCTCGATCTTCATTTCGCTTTCTTCGGGTTTCTTTCGCTTCTGATCGTATTCAAGGGTCGCGGTGGAACAACGCGGCGGCGAACTCGTCCGGTGAAAACTCCTCGAGGTCATCCAGCGTCTCACCCAGTCCTACGAACTTGACCGGCAAGCCGAATTGCTCAGCGATGGGGATGATGACTCCCCCTTTGGCAGTGCCATCGAGTTTGGCGAGGACGATACCAGTGCAACCGGCAGCTTCTGAGAATCCTTTGGCTTGGCTGATGGCGTTTTGGCCTGCAGTCGCATCCAAAACGAGGAGGACTTCGTGAGGTGCATCGGGAACTTGCTTTTGTAAAACGCGTTTGACTTTTTCGAGTTGCGCCATCAGATGGCTTTGGGTTTGCAAACGCCCGGCAGTATCGATGATGCAGACATCGAAGCCTTCGGAGGTGGCGCGTTGCATAGCGCGATAAGCGACAGAGGCGGGATCGGAGCCTTGATCGCCCAGCACGATATCGCAACCGATCCGCTCCGACCAGATCCTGAGTTGCTCGACGGCAGCGGCACGAAAAGTATCTCCAGCTGCGAGCAAGACGCGATTCCCCTGTTTGGTTAATCGATTGGCAAGTTTCGCAATCGAGGTGGTTTTGCCAGAGCCATTGACACCCACCACCAAGATGACGGTCGGTGCCGATGCTGCCAAGTTCAAGTCGCCGCCGCGGCTTTTGAGAGACTCGGTGACCCGACTTCGGATGACATCTAATACATCGCGCTCATGGACGCGACGACCTCGGAATTGGGAGTGAATCGAATCGCGGATTTGCCCTGCCATGCTTGGTCCCATGTCGGTACGAACCAAGATCGCGTACAAGTCCGCCAGAAACTCTTCATCGACCAATCGCCCCTCCGATTTCCAGAGGTCGCGGATATCGGTATGGAGCAAACTGTTAGTTTTCTGCAGTGCGCGTCGAAACCAACTGACCTTGCGATCTTGGTGGGATGAATCCCTTTCGTTCGATTCCTGGGACTCGCTAGCGTCGTTCGTAGGTACCGATTTGTTTGGGGCAAATCCATCGTCTGGACTTGATAGGGAGGGTTCGCTGGTTTGGAGAGCGGAAGAGGCATCCTCTCCCTTTTTTTTCTTGGGCCAAAAGAACATGGATCAAACCAAAAAAGAAGGAAATATCACGCCGTCAAAGTCGCGTGCTGGGTAAATAATTCCGGGGAGCGAACAGGCATCTCCGGGAGGGGAAATCATACACAGTAGATGATTGGAATCGGAGTTGATTTCGCGTTTTTGGTTTCGTGGGGCATTTTCGGAAGCTGGTGTGGATTCATGATAGAATCGAGCGTATCGACTTTCCATCGAACCGGACACGGAGTTGCAATACCAGGGGGACACTTTCCCAATTGCTTCTGGCGCCGCCGGACGCTTGGACCGATGGCGTAGGCTTCGATGGCTAATCAGGCTGCGACGGGTTGCCGAGAAAAACAGGGAGGATGCACGCGTGGATACGTATCGACGGGATTTTCTGGTTCGAGCGACCGCCTTTTGGACGGCTCTGGCTCATCCACACGCATGGTCGGTCGGAGGGGATTGGTTGGAGTCGATGAATCTGGACGAGGATCCATCGAGTCGATTTCTGCGAGGGAACTTTGCGCCCATCCAGGACCAGATTCAGGTGGAGGGACTGTCCGTGGTTGGGGAAATCCCGCGCGGACTTGATGGAATGCTGGTCCGCAATGGTCCAAACCCCCGATTCTCGCCTCTTGGAAAATACCACTGGTTCGATGGGGATGGAATGCTTCACGGAGTCCGTATTGCGGATGGCAAGGCGAGTTACCAAAATCGCTTTATTGAGACCGAGGGATTCCGCAAGGAGAAAAAGGCGGGCCGGGCCTTGTACCGTGGATTGCTTGAGGTACCCGATATGGCGTTGGTTCTCGCAGGAAAAAACCCCTACAAGAATCCGGCCAACACGTCGGTCGTCTTTCATGCCAATCGTTTATTGGCGTTGTGGGAAGCGGGGGAGCCCTACGAGATCAAGCCACGCGACCTGTCGACCGTGGGTATTGCTTCATTCGATGGCAAGATCAAACACCCGTTCACAGCGCATCCCAAGATCGACCCGAAAACGGGAGAGATGTTGACGTTCGGTTATATCCCGAACGAAGCCATTCTGGTCTTCAGCCAGATCGATCCGTCGGGAAATTGGGTTCGGTCCACTCGTATTCCCATCGGAAAACCGACCATGGTGCATGATTTTGCGATCACCCAGAACTACGCCATCTTTCCCCTTTGCCCCCTCTTTTTTGATGTCCAACGGTTATTGAGAGGGGAGTCTCCATGGTTCTTTGATCAGTCAAAGCCCACTCGATTTGCCGTCGTGCAGCGAGAGGATCCCACGCAGGTACAGATGATCGAAACCGATCCCTGTTTTGTGTTTCATTTACTGAATGCATTTGAAGTTTCCGACGGGAGCGACGACGAATCTTCGAGCATCGGGCAGGGTGCCAAACGCATTGAGATCGTTGGTTGTCGATACGATGAATTCCCGGGAAGCTTGAATTTCGGGGATGCAGACGACGCGCGCGCGAACGATCGAGCCATCCCCTATCGCTGGGTCTTGGACATCGCGAATGGTAGTTCCCGAGGATACGCCCTGGATGATCAGGTGGCCGAATTCCCGAGATTGAACGATAGCTATATCGGGCGTCCCCATCGCTATGGTTATATGGGGCTCGGGGATGAGGAGTTCTTTCACGGCTTCCGCAAACTGGATTTAAAAACAAATCAGCACTCCGAAATTGCATTGGAATCAGGGCTGCAATGTGGGGAGGGGGTATTTGTTCCTGATTTGACTGTCGACGGGTCTCAAGCCGGCAACGAGGATCGAGGGTGGTTGCTGTCCCACTTGTATCACGTCGATACGCGTCAGAGCAGTTTGGGAATTTGGGACGCGCGCTCGTTTGACTCGAATCCTGTGGCGATGATCCAATTGCCTCATCGTGTCCCGTATGGATTCCACGGCGTTTGGATCCCCGGAAAGGGCCTGGGATGATTGTCTATCAGAATGAGCTCGATTTGGGGGCTGACGAATTCATCGACTGTCTAGTGCGTTCAACTCTTGCAGAACGTCGCCCCGTCGACGATCGACGAACGATTGAGGGGATGGTGCGATGTGCGGATGTATTGATAACGGCTCGCGTGGAATCGGGACTATTGGTCGGGGTTTCCCGAGCCATAACCGATTTCCACTATTGCACGTATCTTTCCGATCTGGCGGTGGACGTCGAGTACCAGGGCCATCACATCGGGCGTGAGCTGATTAATCAGACGCATGCGGCGGCGGGCAAGCAGACAATGCTCATCCTGCTGTCAGCCCCCAAGGCACAATCCTATTATCCGCATATCGGAATGGAACAGCATCCCAGCGCCTGGTTGATCGCGCGGCAGACGCGACAATAACTCCGACGCAATGACGCCGAGACAACCGAGCGCATCGTCGCTCGGGCTTCCAGTGACCACGTCCCCATTCAGCCGACTGCAATTTTTTTTCGGGAGTCCGTACCGTTGAGTGAGCAGATTTTCCCAATGGAAATTGAGGGCAAGTATCGCATTGCCGACGAATCCCATTTGCGACAACGGATCGAGGACGTTGGGGGACAACCCATGGCCGTTGAAGAACAAGTCGATGTCTATCTGCGCCATCCGTGCCGAGATTTTCGCGTTACGGACGAAGCTTTGCGCGTGCGTTGCGTGAATGGCCGATATTGGATGACTTACAAAGGACCGAGACTGGAAGGCCCATTGAAAATGAGGCCGGAAATCGAGGTTTCGTTGGCATTGCAGACGGAGCAGGAGTGGCTCAGGATTTGGCAATCGCTCGGATTCGAAACCGTCGCCACGGTGGAGAAAACGCGACGCCCGTTCCGCATACAGGCAGGGCATGGAAGCGTCGTCGTGACCTTGGATCAGGTCGCGGGGATCGGAGCTTTCGCTGAGATCGAACGGGTCGTGAACATCCCGTCCGAATTGGAGCCAGCTCAGTTGGATATCCAGCAGACAGCGCTCCGGCTCGGGTTGGAGTTTGTAGAAAAGCGAAGTTATCTTTCGATGGTGTTGGAACAACTCCGCTAACCGCTGATCGCCACGTGCGACGGCCCATATCCAAAGCCGGTTCCAGGGGGCAAAAAAGAAAACGGCCTTGGGAAAACCCGAGGCCGTCTTGCATTTAGTTTGAAATTGGATTCAACCGAGCTTAGTTGCAACCACAGCTTGGTGCTGGCGCTGCATCGCAGGAAGAAACTGGAGCAGCGCATCGGCTGGTCTTGCGGGCATGCAGACGAGCCAAGAGACCAACTCGCTTCGCTGGTGCGGATTCGCAGCAGGAAGAAGCTGGAGCTGCACAAGGAGCTGCTGCTGCACAAGGAGCTGGCTCAGCATAGATAGCTGGAGCTGGTGCACAAGGAGCTGCTTCAACATAAGGAGCTGGAGCACAAGCAGGAGCTGGTGCACAAGCTGCAGCTGGAGCAGCGCAACGGCTGGTCTTGCGAGCATGCAGACGAGCCAAGAGACCAACTCGCTTAGCAGGTGCACATGCTGGTTCGCAAGCAGGAGCTGCTTCGCAAACTGGAGCTGGTGCTGGAGCACAAGCGGCTGCTGCTGGTGCGCAGCAATCGCTCTTACGGTGGAACAAACCGGCCGATGCATTCGACGAAGTAACGATCGAGCAAGCAACTACGGCCAAAGCAAGTACAAAACGACGCATTCGAAACTCTCCCAAAAACAGAAACGAAACTTTCCCAACGCGTCTCGACTCCATGGCTGAAAACTCCCAGGTGGGCTGCCTACCGGACGACCAATCGCCCGATGCTGACGCGAACTGTTTGATAGCTAACTGTCCCCTATGATAGCGTCAAAGGGAACCCAGGCGGCAAAGTTTAGCTAGTAGTTAAGGTCTAGCACCTCCAAATTTGCGTTTTCTATCAATTATTTTGCTTGGAAGACCCTGGAAAACCCCTCTGAAGAGGGGTGCGTGGAGGCTACCGCTTTCCCCGTGATCAATTCGCGGAGGCTATACGATTTTCACGGGCAGGCGGACTTCGCTGGTTCTTTTATAATCCGTTGACTAGAAGAGGGATCGGGATCCTCGGATCTCGGATCTCTCCAGGGTTTACGTCCTTCCAAGTTGCGATTCTCGAGCCTTTCGGAGTCCCAGTTCAGATGATCCCTGGGTTTTTCGTACTCGTACTCAGCGTTAGCGGTACTCGTACTCGAAGAAACTGCATCGAGCACGAGTACCACTTCATTGAGTACGAGTACGAGTACGAGTAGCAACTACGAGAACGAGGGAATGCCGGAATCGCGCGACTTCAGAACTCGCGCTGCAGGTTTTCGTGTGGCCTTGTCCCTGGCTCACGCGACGAGTTATCGTATCGGATCATTCCTTACTCACGAAAATCCCTTCTACGATGCCCATCCCAACCCTTCGACCTGGTCGACCACTCCATGGAATCTCGGCTGCCTATTTGCCCTGGAAACCGGTCGGTCGAATCGATCTGGATTCCTATGCGACGGTGCTCGAGCGGACTTGGGGATGCGGGCTGATCCCCGCCATCAATATGGATACGGGATTTGCAAATTTGCTGAGTCCTTCGCAGCGCGAGGAGATTTTAGGTTTTGCGGCGAGTCTGGCGGGGGGCAGAAGTTTTGTTGCGGGAGCATTCGTTGAGGATGTGCCAGGGGATAGCATCGCAAACTATCGGTCGCAATTGGCTAGGATCCAGTCCTGCGGTGGAATTCCAATCGTGTTCCAATGCACCGACTTGGTGAGCCGATCTCCTGAGGGGATTGTGGCAGTCTATCGGGAGATTGCATCCGCTGTAGATCGGTTCCTTGGTTTCGAGCTTGGGAGGATGTTTGCACCTTTTGGAGCCATTTACGACTTAGAAACATTTCGTTCGTTGATGGAGATCCCGCAACTGGTGGGTCTCAAGCATTCCTCGTTGTCTCGCGAACAGGAATGGGATCGCCTGGAATTGCGAGATCGGAATCGGCCTGATTTTCGTATCTACACAGGCAATGATTTGGCGATCGATATGATTCAATGGGGAAGTGATTATTTGTTAGGCTTGTCTGCTTTTTTCCCTGAGGCCTTTGCGAGGCGAGACCAATACTGGGAGACACAGGACCGACGCTTTTTCGAATTGAACGATGCGCTGCAGTTACTTGGCGGTTTTGCGTTTCGGGACCCGGTCCCGGCATACAAACACAACGCGGCGATGGTTTTGGCGATGCGAGGGGTTATCGAACGGGATGCGATCCATCCGTCGGCACCGTCACGCCCTTCCTCGGATCGAGAGTTTTTGAGTTTTCTCCTAGATCGCATCGATGCATTGATGGTGTGACGCGAGAATGAAACGATTCGAACATATTCGCCACAAACCGCCGACTCCGTTGGAGAGACCGCGCGAGATGGTTTTGGCTCTCGCCCCGATGCGGAGCAATGTCAACTTGAGCCGTATTGTCCGCTTGTGCGGCTGCGCTGGGATTCACCGCATCGTTCAGTGTGGAGCCGGAAAAGTCGACCGCGAGATCGCTCGGGATGCAGCGGACTACGTTGAAATCATTTCGCGACGAAGCTTGGCTCCCGCCCTCAAGCAATTGAAAGAGGATGGGTATTCTTTGGTGGGTTTGGAGCAAACCACCCATTCCGAGTCCCTCTTTGAGTATTCTTTTCCCCGCCGTGTCGCATTGGTGGTCGGGGCGGAACGAGAAGGATTGTCCCAGGAAGAACTGGATTTGCTGGACGCGGTCATTGAGATACCCGTTTATGGACAGCCTGCCAGTTACAATGTGGCAACAGCGACGACCATGGCTGTCTACGAGTATTGCCGGCAATTTCCGAATGGTTGACAGGATGGGTGCGTCATTTTGACCCCACCCGATTCTCATCCCCTTCGTCGAACCCGCTTCGTGTGCGATTATGTCAATTCCGCTGCATCCGCGGTACCTGGGTGGGTCGGAGCTGGGTTACCGGCGGTCGAGGAATGCGGTAATCCCAATATCGACTTTGCCCGATCCCTTTTCGCTGAGACGACGTTGGTGCGCCTGATGGCATGTTTTGATGACGTTTTTTTTAGATGGCTCCCTTTGAATCCTCTACTCGGTCCAATTTGGTCCTTTCGTTGCACAGCTTGGGCATTGGCCTTGAGTCTCGCCTGCGCTGGATGTGGGTCGAACTCGTTTGAGTATGAACCGAATGACCTTCTCGCCGCGAGTCTCCTTCGGGAGGAGGGTACACAAAAACCGAAGCCGATTGCTGAGTCTGCTTCGCAGGTCGTCGAATCTTGGTTTGGTTCCCTCGGTGATCCCCGTTGGCCAACCGATAAACTTCAAGGCATGGTCGGCGCAGAGAACGTCGTCTCGATGGAGGGGGTTCAACGATCGGCGGGAGCTGTCGGGCGGGGCAATGATAAAGTCGAGCGAGGGCTCTATCGCAAGCACTGTGTCTCGTGCCATGGTCTCTCAGGAGACGGTCGAGGTGCAGCGGCTATGTTGCTATCACCCTATCCGCGGGACTTTCGACGAGGAACCTTCAAGTTCAAATCGACTCTGCACGGGTCCAAACCCACCCGAAGCGATTTGGTTCGAACGCTCCATGAGGGCATCCCGGGAACTTCGATGCCCTCCTTTGCCGCTCTCGAGCAATCGGAGGAGTTTCAAGAGGACATTGAGGCCTTGGTCGAATACATTCGGTTTCTTTCTATCCGCGGTGAAGTCGAACGCAAATTGATTGCCAAGCAAATTCGGGAAGGGGTCGAGCTATCGCCAGAGAGCGCGGAGTGTGTCGCCGTTTTGCAACAAATCGCCGGCCAATGGGCTTCGGCTGAATCCAAAGTGTTGGCTATACCCACTCCACCTGAATGGTCGGCAGAAGAAATGCAGGCATCGATCGAACGCGGGAGCCAATGGTACCGAAGCGAGATCACGGCTTGCGCGAAATGCCATGGCGACGAGGGCCGTGGCGATGGCGCATCTCAGGACTTCGATGACTGGACAAAGGATTGGACCATTTTGGCCGGCATCGATCCAAAGAATCCAGTTGAATGGAAAGAGATGAAACCGTGGGGTGCGCTCAAGCCGGTCATTGATCGTCCTCGCAACTTCGCATGGTCTTCGTTTCGCGGAGGTGGGAACCGACAGGACATCTTTCGGAGATTGGTTTTGGGAATCGAAGGGACCCCCATGCCACCGATCGCGCGGGCCGAAGGGAACAATCCCGGATTGACCGATGATCAGATTTGGGACCTCGTTCATTTCGTTTTGTCCTTGGGGGGGAATCCATGAGCCAAGCTTCGCCGGATTGGAGAACTGGGATGCGATGGTGGGCACAGCCCAAGTTCTGGGCTTGGGCCGCCGCGGTCATGATCTTTCCGTTGATTTGGGTGGGTGGCTTAGTCACAACCCATGATGCTGGAATGGCGGTTCCTGATTGGCCAGGAACGTACGGCTACAACCTATTTCTGTACCCTGTCTCGACGTGGCTCTATGGTCCTTTCGATCTTTTCATCGAGCATGGGCATCGCTTGTTGGGTTCCGTTGTCGGGTTGCTCGCGATTGCCCTCTGCTACACATCGTGGCGTTTCGAACCGCGACGTTGGTATCGGTGGGGAGCGGTCGGATTGTTGTGTGCAGTCATCGCCCAAGGACTCTTGGGCGGATTTCGAGTGGTGCTCGATGGCAGGACAATCGCAATGCTTCACGGCTGTGGGGGACCGATCGTTTTTGCGTTTGCCGTCTTTATGGCTCTATCAGCTTCCAAAGATTGGAGGGGAGCATTAGCCACCATCGAATCTCGTGGGATGTCCAGACTTTCGATCGCGCTTGTCTGCGGGACAATCCTTCAGTTGTATTTGGGAGCCCAACTGCGGCATACTTTGCCTAGTACCAGCCCGGTTGGTTTCCTGTCGATGGTGCATCTCCATTTGACGGTAGCGTTGTTGCTCACGCTGCTTATCCTGATCATCGCTTTTATCGTGCGGACACGGGCGTATGGTGCGGCCCGAGAGATTCGGACACCGGCAAACGTTCTCCTTTTACTTCTATTCGTTCAACTTAATTTGGGACTGGCGACATGGGTTGCCAATTATGCATTGCCTTGGAGCGAATTGACCGCTTGGCTATCCCAATACGTCATTTCTGCCAAGGGATATTGGGAATCCTTCCTTGTGACCGGGCATCAAGCGACCGGATCCTTGATGATTGCGGCATCGGTTTGGCTGGCATGCCGAGTTTGGAGACGACAAGGCAAGCTTGTCTCGCAACCGGTTTCCAGTAGGATTTCTGCATCGGCGGTATCTCCATTGACACAGGCAGAGCGTCCGGCCTAAGAATTTGCGATAGTCCAACTCGAACGCACCTATGAATCCAACAACCGTCGACGCTCCAACTCAACGAACCCATTCAGCGGCAGAACATACAGGTTTTCGGCTAACCGATTCTTGTTGGCGCGATTACTTTGCATTGTCCAAGCCCCGTATCACCTTGATGATATTGCTCACGGTTGGTGTCGCGATGGTTTTTGCCTCCTGCCTACTCGGAGTCAGCATTGCACCGGGAGTTTGGTTGTCTGCGTTGATTGGAACCAGTCTTGTCGCTGCCAGCGCCAGCGTGTTGAACCAATGGTACGAGCGAGATCGCGATTCGATGATGCAACGGACACAGAATCGTCCATTGCCTAGCGGACGATTGACGACGAGCGAAGCATCGATCTTCGGCTGGCTATTAGTCATCGTCGGCCTTTCGATTCTGGCGATTGGTACCAATTGGACGGCAGCGGCTGTCGGTCTAACAACTTGGTTTATCTATTGCTGGGTCTATACCCCCATGAAGGTTTGGTCGTACTGGAACACCGCCGTGGGTACACTTCCAGGCGCCTTGCCAGTCATGATCGGATGGACTGCAGTCGGTGGCAGTTTGAATTCATGGAGTGGTTGGGCGCTGACTGCGATTGTAGTTCTATGGCAGTTTCCGCACTTTATGTCGATTGCGTGGTTGTATCGACATCAATACACCCAAGCTGGCTTTCGTATGTTGACGCGCGAAGACCCAAGCGGTGTTGTGGCGGGATGGCATGCTTTAGTGCCTGCCCTCGTCTTGATCCCACTATCGATGGCTGTCCTCTACCCGCAGGGGATCCTGAGTTGGATCATCGCCCTCGGGGGTGGGCTGGCTGCTCTCACGCAAGTGATCGCTTCCTATCGCTTTCTCGTTGTTCGCGATGATACGACAGCTAGACGATTGCTTCGTTCGTCGTTGGTCTATCTTCCTGCCATCATGCTGCTAGTCGTGTTGCGTTGGGTATGTCTGTGAGCCGGACCCTTACAGATTCCCTCCAAGCTGCAATTCAAATTCAAGACGTAACTCACCGTTACGGTGAATTGTTCGCATTGGATGGACTGAGCTTGGACATAGAGAGCCGACAGATCTTTGGCCTCTTGGGACCCAATGGCAGCGGCAAGTCGACTTTGTTTCGGCTGATCTCGACCCTGGTTCCTATCCAGCGCGGATCGATCCGGGTTTTTGGCATCGATGTCGATGCGGAGCGCGATGGTGTGCGTGAGGCGATTGGAGTGGTTTTTCAATCTCCTAGCTTAGATCGGAAACTCACCGTACGAGAGAACCTCGAATACCAAGCCGCTTTGTACGGACTATCCCGTCCCGTGCGCAACGAACGTATTGCCGAGTTGGTGGAGAGGATGGGGGTGGCCGATCGAATGCACGATCGCTGTGAAAAGCTGTCCGGAGGGCTCAAACGCCGCGTGGAATTGGCCAAGGGCCTCATTCATCGTCCCCGTTTGCTGTTGCTGGATGAACCAAGCACTGGGCTCGACCCGTCCGCCAGGCTAGAGCTTTGGCAGGCGCTCGTCTCCTTGAAAAACGACTGGGGTACGACAGTCGTCTTGACGACCCATTGGATCGAGGAAGCTGATAAATGCGATCGATTAGCAATTCTCGATCGCGGACGATTGGTTGCGATGGATACCCCTGATCTCCTCCGGCGGGAGACAACGGAGACCGTTCTCAGCATTCTCAGTTCGGATCCAATCCGAACCTCAGAGATCATGCGGTGTCAGTTCGGCTGGGACGCGAAAGTATTTGACCAAACCGTTAGGGTGGTAACTCAGGATTCGATTACCTCGCTTGCACCATTGATGGATGCATTGGGGGCGAGTGCCCTAAGTATCACCATTGGTCGACCGAGTCTGGAAGACGTATTCATTCGCAAGACGGGCAAACCGTTTGAAAGTCGCTGAGGTTCGTTTTGACACGAAGTCGCATTCAAGATGTACGGGAATTGCTGAGTACAGCTTGGCCTTTGATGCTTTCGACAGGTATGTTTTCGATCACGCTATTTGTGGATCGGCTTTTTCTGTACATGTATTCGGACAGCGCTGCAGCGGCGGCCATGTCGGCAGGAACGCTCTTTTGGTCGGTAACCTGCTTGCCCGTTGGTATCTGTGGCTATACCAGCACGTTTGTCGCTCAGTACCTCGGGGTCAAGAGATTGGATCGAGCGGTTCATGTGGTATGGCAAAGTATCCTGTTGGCCTTGGCAATCGTGCCATGGCTGGCGTTGCTCGGGTTCTTTTCCTATCGCATCTTTCGTTGGAGCGGACATTCGCACGAGCTGGCTCAATTCGAGTACGAGTTCTTCTTTTGGTTGGTTCCAGGTGCCGCGGCTACGATCGTGAGTTCGGCATTGGTGGGGTTGTTTGCGGGGAGCGGTAAACCGATCGTATTGTTGTACTGCGATGCGACTGCCACCGCGATCAATGTTGTACTTGACTACTGCCTGATCTTCGGAAACTGGGGATTTCCGAGTTGGGGTGTTGCGGGGGCAGCCATCGCATCGAGCATCGCTCTCACCATCAAATTGGCGATGATGTTGTTTTTTACTTGGAGGTACCTCCAGGCAGGTCGCTTTGGAAGTTGGCCTGTGATGGCCGAAGCCAATAGAGACACAAAGTCAACCGACTCGTTGGCAACGCGTCTTTTCCCCTTGCTCAGCCTTGATACATCGTTGATGAAGCGGCTGGTCCGATTTGGTTGGCCCGCGGGTGTCTCTGTCGTTGCGGAAGCGTGGAGTTTTACGATCATCATGATGATCGTGGGTAAATTGGGAGAGAAACAAGCGGCAGCTACGACGTTGGCTTTGGGAGTGAACGTTTTGGCATTTATCCCTTTGGTGGGATTAGGTATCGCCGTCGGAGTATTAGTTGGAAAATATCTCGTTCAAAACCAGGTTTCCACGGCCAAACGGGTCGTCGAAAGTGCGCTGATTATAGGCACCGTCTACAGCGCCTTCTTCGTCATCTTTTACGGCGGATTTCCAGACTTGGTGATGAACGTTTATGCGCTGGGAAACGACCCGGAACGGTTTGAAGCCATGCGACCGGAGCTTCGTCCGCTCCTTGCTTTCATCGCTGCCTATTGCGTGTTCGATGCGTTTCAAGTCATTTTTTCGGGCGCGCTCAAAGGGGCGGGGGACACGCACTTCGTACTCCTCGGGCACGCGACAGCCGGATTTGGAACGGTGGGAGTCGCCGTATTGTGCCATTGGCTATTTGGCTGGGACGGCCTTTTCTATTGGTGGAGCGTAGTCACGATTTGGATCGTGTTATTGGCCATCTTATTCACCGCTCGCTATCTGCAAGGGGGTTGGCAACGCAAGCGTGTGATCGAACCCGACTTGCTATCCGAAGACATTCGATAGGTGCTGTCGACTGGGCAACATAAGAAAACTGTCGTTCACATTCTCAAGCAGCTTTGGATGCGAAGTGTTCGTCAAATACGTCGCTCCAGCGCATCCCCAGTGAGGAATTGATCCCGATACGTTCAGCGATACGTTCCGAAATGCGGGAAGCGAAGTTATCGATCGAATGGAATGCCACAAAGCGCTTCGCATCCGCGGTGGGGCAATAGGAAGCCCCATGATCCAAAGCCTCTAGGAGATTCTCTGCAAAGACATCGCGTCGATTGGTATCGCACGTCCCGCCCAGACCAAATCGTTGGACCATGTCCTCCATCCAGCCGATGCTATTGGCTAGTATGGGTACGCCAACAGCGGCCCCTCGAATCACAATACTGGCCGAATACAAATGGCTGGGGTAGGGAGTGGTCATCACGTCGGACGCAATGCATGCACCCCAAAGCTCCTGCGCGGAGAGATGGCGATCAATACGGATCACATGGCCATCCTCCACGAGTTTCCGAAAGCGATTTGCGAGCAGATGCCGGGTTTCCTCAGTGGCTTTACCAGCTAGGAGCAACCGATCGTTCGGACGCAATCGTGGAGCAGCGATTTCGAAGGCCTCCAAGAGTTGCTGGATGCCTTTGCGGCGATCGATAAGTCCTACCAAGGATACGATTCGATCCGATGCATTGAGGCCGAGTAAAGTGCGTGCCTCCCGTTTCGTCATGCGGGGAGGTGCGTCGATTGGATCGGGCAGTAAACGGGAGATCGTGGACAGGCGCGATGGATGTCGCTGCATTACCTCCCAGGCGTGGGGAACGATGTGGTGGATGCGGTTCCAAGGTCCCATAGCGAGCATGCGCAACGCTAATCGTTCCTTGATGGCAGATCGCAAGTCGCGATGCGGGTAGGCGTACTTGCCCGTCAGCAGGATCAATTCGGATTCGCATTCGTGCCGACGCATCCAATTCGAGATGGGGTTCGGCATTCCCGCCCAATGCGCGATGGGATTTCCGAACGGTATCAACACATGCTGCGGGCGGATGTCGCACAATCCGACGTAGAGGGATCTCATCATCGCCAAAACGGCGGTCGGTCCATTGACTCGCACTCCTCGTGTAGCACCTCGAACGACAAAGGAATCGGGCGAGGAAACGTGAATGGAATCGATCACATCCGCTAGGTGTTTCGAAAACTCTTCGGATTGGGCAGCCCGTTCGCTCGTTAACAAATGGACCTCGCATCCCATATCGACTAAACGCGCAGCGATGTGGTGCACGTATGCCAGATTATGACCGACGAACTGAGGCTCGAAGATCAATACTCTCATGGACGAGATTCGCTCCCTGCTATGGCACTAAAACATCATTGGGTTTGCCTAGTTCCTTCTGGCGACCCCACGGCTCAGCATGGCAAATTCGGGAGTTTAGGCAAAGACCAGTTGATGAAAATACAGCGAGCACACGCGATGCTAGCAAATATGGCGACGTGAGTTTGTCGCAACGACGACGGTAAGCAGTGGTTTACTTGCCGCTTGTTACATTGCCTGTCAGTTCATCCAGGAGGGCACGGAGTTCACGTTCGTTTTCCTCGCTCGCGCCGACGAGGACCTTGACCACCGTTCCAGCGCGATCGATAACGACCGTCTGTGGAATGGCTTGGACCGCGTATTGTTTGGAGACGGATCCATCCAGGTCCATGGCGATGGTTGGGTTCAATTCCATCTTTTCGAGGAACCCACGAATGCGTTCTTCGCTCTCCTCCAAGTTGATGAATACGACTTCGACTCCTGCATCGTAATACTGTCGGGACAGCTGAACGAGTTGAGGCATCGATCGAATGCAGGGACCGCACCACGTTGCCCAGAAGTCCAAGACGAGCACCTTCCCTTCAAAATCGGATAGTTGGCAGGGTGTTCCATCGAGTTTTCGCAGATCGAAGTCGGGGGCCTCTTTGCCGATGATTCGCATGTGTGCCGTGTCAGCAGGTCGGTCGTTGGCATCGTCTTCTTCGTTCATGTACTTCGGATCGGGTGCGTGCTGTAGTTTCCATTTCCCGAATCTCCCACGGGAGGCATCCAAGCGAATGGTATTACCCAGCAATATCGTGCGAACAGCGGACCACGCCAGCTCGCACTTGCCGAGTTGCGGATGGGTGCCGACGAGCGATTCCGCAGTCACCATTTCGGGCACAATGGAGACGCGAGCTCCTTCGCTGAGCAGGATTTGATACACGCCCAATGTGGGGCTTGGCGATGCGGGGTTCGGTCTCAGGTCGGTCCGCGTATTCGATTCGCTGGAAGCAGTTGGGCTGTTCGAGGTAGCGTCCTTGGGATCGTCCGTGGTTTGCGATTCCGACGCATCCTGAGCTGGTTTGGGTGGAGCATCGAGCCAAATCAATTCCGCTACATTTTTCATCAAAATAGTACGTTCCTCGCCTCGCACTTCGATCTTTAGCTCATCCCGGTCAAAGGATAGTAACTGTCCTCGCACAAGATCTCCATCGCGAGAAACAACCAGGTGCTTGGGTGGGTTTTTTCGTTGCATTCGAGGGAGAGTTAAGAGTCGATTGCGCGTGGCGCGATCCAGTGCATCGGCTCCTTTGTAATTGACAAATCGCAATCCGCGAACCTGTGCCGAATCGATTTCTTGAGCAGCGAATAGCTGGGTTTGAAAGCGAACGAATTCCTCATTGCCTGCCAGGATAGTGCCTGGAAAACAGTCTCCGGACTTCAAGTAGATGTTTGGATCGTTGGGTTGAAGTGTGCTGGCAACTTCCACATCCGGCACTTTACCGTCGGCTCGGATCTTGGCAGCGGTTTTGGAGATTGGATCGCCGCCCCGTTTTCGATCTTCCGGTGCTGCGATCGACTCGATGACACCATCTGCCGTTGCATTCATCGGGACATCTTTCATCGCATGCCTTGCACGCCAGGAAAACGTTTTTCCGCGCGATGCACCCTCTTCAAAGACCTCACCGATATGACCCATCGAGACGACATCATCCGTAACGAGGCGAAATGTTCTGGGATCGACCGATGGTTCCGAAGGAACGGCGGTCTGAGGCGTGGGGACTTCCGGACCTAGGCTGCTGACGCGGTGAATGGACTCGATAGGGATCCGAATTTGTGAGTCCAACAGCGGCAAAAGTACGGCGCCCAACGAATCATCGCTTCCCTCCTCGCCTCCTTGCGATGCCAGTCCCTTTGCGGCAAAGCGCAGGCCATTTTGCAATTGGACCAGGTGCACTGCCTCAGTACGATCGATTGCAACGTCTCGAGGGGGGAATTCGATCCGTTCTAACTCGTTGATTTCCACTGTCGATTCAACGTTGTTCAATCCAGATATCAAAATTGAAGATGGATTGGCCATGCCACGGATCGACCCAAAAAAGGTCCCCCGATCTTTGGTCATGAATTCGATACCCCCGGAGGTACCCTGTGCGTCGGCCGACGGGATCGAAAATGGAGAGCCTGAGATCGTTAGGTTCCGCAGCGTTAGGATTCCGAGCGCAGTATTGGTGAACTGCACTTTGGTCCGACCGACAAACTTCAGCGCAACATTCCCTTGTAGGCGTCCCAAAACCTTTTCTCCTTGCATCAACGCATAGATTCCTTTGGTGGCGTCGCACATGAGTCTGAGTGATAGCGGTTGCCCTTCCTCAAACGGGATCTGGGTTGTGATCACATCCGCGTCTTTGGTGTTCTCGACCAACAAAGTGACGTTCAGCAGTTTTTTATTTTGAAGTTTGCGGACTTGGAGTTCCAGTCGGCGCGGTTCGCCCAGCGTCAACCAGAAGTTAGGGGACTTTTGATCCCACGATACATCGAGATCGATCGTGGCCAGTTCTGGAAGGTTTGCCCATTGGGCGATGGTAGTCCCACTGGTGTCGGTGGAGATTTCTCCTGCTTTCAAAAACCATTTGGTGGCCCGCCCATTCTTGGTCGTCGGAAGAACTTGCTCCCACGCGGTGGCCTGAAGTACTTGGGAGGATGCATCCCCGACAGGCCTCAGTTTCAGTACGTGCCGCAGAGAACCGATTGGAATCTCTCGTTTCCCCAACGTTGGAATCAACATTTCAACCGCATCCGAAGTCATTGAAAGCAGTTCACCACTAACCGCCGAACCATCTAGCAACTCCGCACAAAATATTTGGCTTGGCAAAGCGTCCTGCGGAGAAGTACTGCGCAATTCCAAGGCATCCAGGCTAGCCCATGGGAAATGCAATGGCTGAAGAAGGCTAGGTGTGCTCCAGGCGAAAAAATTCCCGTCGCTCAGCGGAGAAATCTGACCGCGATAGACATCCCCTCCACGGGTTCGAAGCAATCCGCGACCGATGGGCGGTCCCTCGCTGTTGGCAGGTTGTGCTGCGACTGCACCGTCTCGGTCCTGGCTACGAAGAGAGGGGGCAAATAGGGAAATCGGTATCAGCCACCATGCGATGAATAACAACGAGGTAACTGGCTTGGCAAAAGGAGTAGGCATCAGCGTTCGTAAATCGGTAAGAATCGAAAATTGAGGGCGAGCGCAAGGAGGGACATGCTGGTTGCGACCGGTGCCCCGTAGTTGCCATCGAAATGACCATCGCTTCGCTGCTTTTCTTTTAACTCGCGCACCAAATTGCGATTCCATTTTTCCCAAGCTGCGATGTCGGCTTGGAATAATGCTTGAGCTTTGTAATACGCAGTGTATTCGCCGTAGTGATCCGACGTTTCACTGGAATCGGACGATACCAAGAAGCTGGATGCGGACTTGAATTCCTTAAGATCTTTTCGACCTGCGATGCTGTAGGATAGGGTTGCGATGGAAACCCTTGCAGGAGAATTGTCAAAACCCCCTAGCCCACCGGCATAGGCGACTTGCCCGCTGGGAGAAGTCATCTCCGTGAAGTATTTGATCGCTCGGTCAACGACTTTGTCGGGTACTTCGATCCCGGCATTGCGCGCCGCTAATAATCCGACGAGCACCGATCCAGTGACGGATGTATCTGCATCGGTTGAGTCCGGGGAGTATCGCCAGCCTCCGGTATTGTTCTTGTTCTGACTCGTGATGGCCGTTCGGACAGCCAGTTCTAGTGCTTTACCGATGGAGCGACGACGGTTTTCAGGCGTATCCGATCCTTCCCAAAGATTGCGCTCATCGACTGTCCCATAGGCTTCGGCCAGGGCCAACATCGCAAAACCATGATGGTACATGCTCGTCCCTATGTAGCCTGTCGTTCCGTTTTGATCCTCGATGATCGCCCGAATGCCGCGCCGCACGTTCGTGCTATAGGCACCGTAATTGGGGTCCTCTCCGTAGGCCAGAAATGCCATGGTTGCCAATCCGGTTACGCCCGGTCCTGATTCTCCTCCCGACGCGCGCCACCGTCCGGTTTCGTCTTGATTCTTTTCCAACCAACCGAGTCCGCGTTCATAGATCTCCCGAACATCGCGAGGAACGGCTTGGCCTAAAAAGGCGCTCTCGCGTTGAGGCGGTTGCGTCCATGCGACGGAACCAAAGGCCAGCGACGCCCAGAACCCCAGAATTGCAAGAACACATTTGGCCGAAGTAACGACGGAGGAAAGGAAATGCGGAAGTGGTTGACGACTGTTTCGCGGTGGCATGTTTTGTCGATCAAGTAGTTGGATCAGCATAGGTTGGACGTGATTGTTGGCTCTGACGGTCAACTATTCATTGAGCATCAAGATAATTGGTTGCAAGTCATCAGATCGATCCAACGGCTTTTTTAGTTGTTCGATTTGGTAAGGCGTAAAAAGCTCGCTCTTTGTCTTTTCGGGAAATTGTTGGAGGACTTGCCAGGCGACATCCAAGTTCGGCCACTGGCTCGGCATGGATTTTCCGTATTCCTCGAGCTTGACCCGTTGCGTGGCAGTTAGCCCCAACCTTCGCGTCACTTGCAACAACACCTCTAGCTTACTGACATCGGCTTCAAAGCGTTTGCGATCCGCATTTTCCGCCGACAATGTGGCTCTCTCTTCCGTCGATAGCTGGGTCTGGAAAACCTTTTTCCAAAGAGGTGTTTTTGGGGAATTGTTGTCCATCCACGCTTGGGCTTGATAGGGTTGTATCAACTGCCAAACACGCTGATAAAAGTTTTGATACTCTTCTTGCGTCGGATTTTCGGGAGCTTCACTCACAAGCACCTGGACGTCGGTTTTGAAACGTTGGATTTCAAGTTCAACCGTTGCAAGAACCTTTTCTCGAAGTGCTTCCGAAGGGGTTATCAAGAGATCGACACGGTTAAGAAACAATCGTACGCGACGTCGAAGAGCTTGTTCAAAAGTGGCCTCCGATCCGCCAAGCTGGGCAAAGATCTGTTCGGTCCATCTTCGTTCGTCCATTTCAAATCGATTTTGCACCACAGCCCGCTTGGGTTCGGGTGGCTCATCCGGTATGTCGGCTTCGCGATCCAGAAGACGTTGAATGGCCGATTTGATGCTCGTTGTCTTTGTTGGCGGATCGTCCGTTTTTTGAGCCTGGGCAATTGGCACAAGAATGAAAAATATCCAAATGCAGCACACCATGCATCCATTTCGGAAGGATAGTCGTGACGACAACCCGATTCGCTTCCGCATCCAGTTTTGGTGTTCGCATCGTTCGAAGCGCATCGATTCCATTCCTAGCGACCAAAAATCATTGGAATTTCGATGAGGGGGAGGAGGACACCGTCGATGCCGTTCTTCCTCTGGCCGTTCTCGGGAGCACCCTCGGCATCTCGCGTGTCGAGTTGGATGACGGAATCGCTTTTTTTGTCTCCGAGTTCGAATCGTTCACTCAGGTTTTTCGACGGTAAATCGACTGAGCCCCCCGAGGTGAAGGATTCGATGCGGTTGATGTTGGTCCGATCGTTACCGAGGGTTTGCTGGGACTCACTCAATACGCGGCTGATCCATACAAACTTTGTTTCGGGAGTGGTTCCTTGGCGGTACAGTTGCCACCACGATTCGCGATACCGTTCCTTGAGGAGGTCGGTAACTTCGTTCATTTGCTTGTACGTGAGACCAAACTTTTTCTCAGCGTCGATAACCATCTTGCCAATCACCAACCGCTGTCGAAAGATTGCTCGATTATCGAGTTCTTCCGACCAGATTTTGACCCGAGACTCATCCAAACATTCATTGATCCAAATCGCCATCAGGCGTTCAACGCGGGATTCAAAGTCGACAGTCTGCCGATTGACCGCGTCGGAATAGGCTTTCACCAGGGTGACCAGTTTCGGCTTCCACTGGGATTCTGCCATATCCACTAGCTTTTGCGCTTGTTCGGCGTCGGGTTTGCAAACCACGGAAACGGCATTGAGTTCCTGTTGGATCAATCCCCGTACCCACTGCTTGGCACGGATCTCACGATTGGGATTGGCGTTTTGCAAAAGAGGTTGCATCACCACTTCTTGCGAGCAACAGTAACCATGCATCGCGAAGAATAGCATCAGGAATGTTCGAACCGCGCGTGACAATCTCATTGGGACCTGCGTCGGTCGATGCGTTCGAAGTATTGGTCGAGACCGTGCCGAAATTCTTCTGGCAATCCAGCACCCGTCGTTCCCGTGGCTTGTTCGATCCCATGGTCTTGGCGAACTTCTTTTTCGTTCACGCCGGGACCGATCATGGCAATAGCCGCATCGTTGGTATCTCCTGATCCACCGCCACCAGGATTTGACCCACCACCGCCTCCTCCTTTCGGATTGATCCGCTTGCTGGATAGCAGCAGTTCGATCGCTTCTGTTTCCGCAGCGACCGCGGGGCGCCCTGTCTCGGGTCGACCTAGGATATTCACTGCATCACTCATCACGACATCTACCTGATGCATGAGCTGAATCTCTTTTCCGAACTGTTCGGCGGCTTCCGGCAACGCTTCAATCTTTTCGCCCACGGCCACAATGCGGTCGCGCAGGGACGACTGAGTCGCGACCAATTCGTTAACCGAGTTCGTGTAGAGTTCGTCGGAATTTGCGACTTTGGATTGTTCTGCAACGCGCGTTCTGTCGCGCAGATTCATCTCGGCTTCAAGGATTTGCATTACCTCGAGCACGATCGAAGGAGGCAACGAGCTTTTTGATTTCGATCCAGGGCATTGTCCTTTGCAGGCAGGATCGACCAAGTCTTCCGCCCATCGATCAAAGGTGTCCGACCAGAATTCGGCTTCGGCAATCGCTAGCCCTTGTTGCTCGGTGACCTGTTGCGACAGGATTCGTAGTCCGCTCAAAGGGTCTTCTTTCTTAATATCCTCCAGCACATCCTTGAATTTGACCATTGGGCGTCGCTCATGGAAGGACTCCAAATCGTCGATGATTTGTCCGACTGTATTGAGTGCCGTTGTTTCTCGGGTGGACAACTGTTCGACTGCTTTCCGGTTTTCGCCGGAGAGGCGTTTGGAGCGTAAGCCAAACGCTGCCGACAAGATGCCTCCCGTCGCATCGGCGACTTGAATCTGTTCACGCGAGGCTGCCTTGAATCGTTTCACCAACGTGCTTCCTTCCAGGTTGGCCATGATCTTGTTGAGTTCTTCGCTGACTTTGTCAAACTCCTCGAGAAGAGCCATTTGCTGTTCAACGGCTTGTTCAACCGCATCGGGGGATGCAGGTGTTGGTTCCTCACTTTTCTTCTTAGGGGCTTTGCCGGCAAGTGTTGTCGTAGGTAGGCGGAGGGCACCCGCGTTTGGCTTCTTTTTCGATTCCTCGGCTTCCGAATCCTCCGTCGGTTGCTGGCTGGACTCGGCATCGACGACGCGGGGTGCAGCAAGTGGATTCGCTTTGTTTTCTTCTTGCTTCGAACTTCCCGACGGCGGGTCGGAACGATTCGAGCCTGCCACCTTGGGTTCCGCTTTGGAATTGTTGGATTGGCTTGGCTTGGCTTCTTTGGCTGCTTGCTTGAGCAAGTTCGAAACAGAAGGCATTCGATTGGCGGAAATATCCTTGAGG
>Ga0194055_10000341_pt1 | contig 36933 bp, 36 predicted proteins | sample SepL449m_MetaG_FD_155482 | JGI IMG/M metagenome (GOLD analysis project Ga0194055, IMG submission 155482) | Anoxic zone freshwater microbial communities from boreal shield lake in IISD Experimental Lakes Area, Ontario, Canada - Sep2016-L442-9m | ecosystem: Environmental > Aquatic > Freshwater >... | reverse complement strand
ATAGAGAATATTTTGAGGCAGGCGTAGACGCCGTTGAAACAAATACTTTCGGAGCAAATTGGGCTAATTTAGCTGAGTACGGAATTGAAGATCGCATATACGAACTAGCGTTTGCTGGTGCAAAAATTGCTCGAGAGGTTGCCGATTCTTTTTCTACCGAAAATTCCCCGCGTTGGGTACTTGGCTCCCTCGGGCCTGGAACGAAATTACCTACTTTAGGACATACCACTTATCAGAAATTGAAAGATGCTTACGCCATAGCTTCGCAAGGCTTAGTTGACGGTGGCTGCGACGCATTGTTAATCGAGACAACTCAAGATTTGTTGCAGGCTAAAGCGGCGGTAAATGGCGCTCGTTCAGTTATCGATAAATCAGAACGAGATATAGTTTTAATTGCGCAAGTAACTGTTGAAACAACTGGAACTATGTTGCTTGGTTCTGAAATCAGCGCGGCTTTAAATGCGTTAGCACCGCTAGGAATTGACCTAATTGGTTTGAATTGCGCAACCGGTCCAGCCGAAATGAGTGAACATCTGCGAACTTTAAGTAAAAGTTCTGAACTCGGAATATCTTGCATGCCTAATGCTGGTTTACCTATTCTCGGTCCAAACGGTGCTTTATATCCATTATCGCCTGCAGAATTAGCAACTTCATTAGCCGGGTTTGTGGAACAGTATGGAGTTTCGCTGATCGGAGGTTGTTGCGGTACTACTCCGGAACATCTTGCTGCAGTTGCCACATTGTTGCGTGGCCGAAAAATAGCGAATCGAAATCCAGAGAGCGAAGCTGGTGCCTCATCTCTTTACCAATTCGTACCTTTCCGCCAAGAACTTACTTACATGGCTATAGGTGAGCGTACAAATGCGAACGGTTCAAGAGCTTTCCGGGATGCGCTAATTTCCGAAGATTGGCAAACTTGTTTAGAAATTGCTCGAGATCAGATTCGCGACGGTGCGCATATGCTCGATTTGTCGGTGGATTATGTTGGTCGCGATGGCGTTAAAGATATGGCAGAGCTTGCAAGTCGATTAGCTACGAGTGCCACTTTGCCAATTGTTTTAGATTCAACTGAACCTGCAGTTATTAAAGCTGGCTTGGAGCACCTTGGTGGCAGATCTGTAATTAATTCCGTCAATTACGAAGATGGCGATGGTCCAGAATCAAGATTTGCGAGGATCATGCCAATAGTTAAAGAACATGGCGCGAGCGTAATTGGTTTAACTATTGATGAAGAAGGTCAAGCTCGCACCGCAGAATGGAAAGTTCGAATTGCTAGAAGACTTATAAATGATTTGAACGCGAACTGGGATATTCCTACTTGTGATGTAATGATTGACTGTTTGACCTTTCCGATTGCAACGGGTCAAGAAGAAACCCGCAAGGATGGAATTGAAACTATCAATGCAATCCGCACTCTTAAAAGTGAATTTCCGGATGTCCAAACAACTCTCGGTGTAAGTAACGTTTCATTCGGACTTAATCCAGCTTCACGTATTGTTTTGAATTCTGTTTTCTTATCTGAAGCTGTGAAAGCAGGTTTAGATTCAGCGATTGTACATCCATCGAAAATCACGCCAATATCGAGAATAGCTCCAGAACAATTAGAGGTTGCGTTAGATCTAATCTACGATCGCCGCAAATTTGATGGTGATATCTGTACTTACGATCCATTACAAAAATTTCTCGAGTTATTTGAAGGCGTAGAAGTAACTAATAATCGACAATCTAGAGCAGCGGAGCTAGCTGCGTTGCCACTAGGCGAGCGGTTATCACGCAGAATAATAGATGGCGAAAAAGTTGGTTTAGAAGTTGATTTACAAGAAGCGCTAGCTGCCAAAATCCCACCTTTAGGGATTATTAACGATTATCTCCTGGAAGGAATGAAAATAGTTGGGGAGCTGTTCGGCAAAGGGGAGATGCAATTACCGTTCGTATTGCAATCAGCAGAAGTGATGAAAAATGCGGTCGCAATATTAGAGCCATTCATGGAGAAAACTGATGATGCCGGGCGCGGCACAATGTTATTGGCAACCGTGAAAGGAGATGTTCACGATATCGGAAAGAATTTGGTAGATATTATTCTCACCAACAACGGTTATACAGTTGTAAATATCGGAATCAAGCAGACTATTAATCAAATTATAGAAGCTGCTGAAACAAATAGCGTTGACGTTATCGGACTAAGTGGATTACTAGTTAAATCGACCGTTGTGATGAAAGAGAATCTACTCGAACTCGATTCTCGTAATCTGGCGCAAAGGTGGCCAGTCATACTTGGTGGGGCTGCACTGACGAGAACTTTTGTTGAACAAGATTTAGCGATGATTTTCCCTGGCACAGTGAGGTACGCACGTGATGCCTTCGAAGGTTTGAAATTAATGGACACGATGATGTTAATTAAGCGCGGGGATCCAAATGCGAAATTGCCGGAGTTAAAAGAGAGAAGAACTCGTCCACCGAAAATTCAACAGGGCGATTTTGAAATTGATAGAGAACGAAGTGATGTCGCCGCAAATAATAAAGTTCCAGTGCCGCCTTTCTGGGGGAGCAAAGTGGTTAAGGGTATTTCGCTAGCGGATTACTCAGGTTCTTTAGATGAGCGAGCGCTATTTGTGGGTCAATGGGGGCTAAAAGGTGCTCGTGGTGAATATGACCTCATGGTAGAAAACGAAGGTCGCCCTAGATTACGTTCTTTAATGAATGAAGTTCACGCAAACGGATGGCTGAACGCTGCTGTCGTTTATGGATATTTCCCCTGCGTTTCCGATGGTAATGATTTGATCGTCTTACATCATGAAGGAGTTGATTCCGGGAAGGAGAGAGTTCGATTCTCATTTCCACGACAGAGCCGAGATCGTCGCCTTTGTTTAAGTGATTTCTTTAGAGCGAAATCAACCGGGGATGTGGATGTTGTGGCTTTTCATATTGTCACAATGGGTCAATCAGTAAGTGAAGCAACCGGAAAATTGTTTGCGGAAGATCGTTATCGAGAATATCTGGAACTGCATGGACTTTCAGTGCAGTTAACTGAAGCGTTGGCAGAACATTGGCACGGCAGAGTACGAGAAGAACTTGGTTATCAGACTGAAGACGATAAAACTCTGGCTGGAATTTTAGATCAAGGCTACCGCGGCTCCCGATACAGTTTTGGTTATCCAGCTTGCCCAGATCTAGATCAACAATTGCAACTATGTGAACTTCTAGATCCGGCACGAATCGGAGTCGAGCTATCCGAAGAGTTCCAGCTTCACCCGGAACAGTCAACTTCAGCAATAATTGTGCATCATCCAGAGGCGAAATATTTTAATGCCACTTGAACCACCAACATCGCTTAAAGCAATTCTCTGGGATATGGATGGAACTTTAATTAATTCCGAACCACTTTGGGTAGAAGCCGAATGTGAATTGATGGCGAGTTTCGATACTACGTGGGATGAGATAGATCAGAAGAATTGTTTAGGTGGGCCAATGCCAAGAGTTGGCACGTATATGGCTAAAAAGACAAATAATCGGGAATCGGCTGAGTATTTTGCAGTTGAATTGATATCAAAAATGGAGCAGAAGTTATTGGAGGGTGTCGCTTATGCAGACGGAGCCAAAGAACTCTTTGATGAATGCTTTACCAATAAAATTTCCATGGCCCTGGTTACGGCTAGTTCACGCGTATTAGTTAATGCCGCCATTGCATCTATTGGTTTCGAAAGATTTGTAGCAACAATTTCTTCTGACGATGTTAAAGAAAGTAAACCTTCACCGGAAGGATATTTGAAGGCGGCAGAAGTTATTGGAGTGAAAATTTCCGAATGTTTGATTTTGGAAGATTCTTACGTCGGTGTTTCCGCCGCAATTGCAAGCGGAGCAGTGGTTATTGGAATATCACTTTCAGGAGAGTTGCCTAAAAGCTCAAAATTGCATGTAGTGCCATCGTTATCAAACATTGGTCTCCCACAATTACACGAAATTTATTCGAGATTAGTTAATGCTTAGCAATTAAAGATAGAATTACCATATGCAATTCAATCCTTCTGGTCCTTTCCGAATTGGTGATCGGGTTCAACTCACTGATGAAAAAGGAAAGCTTTACTCAATAAATTTAGCAATAGGCGGTCAATTTCATACCCATAAAGGTTGGATTGATCATGAGACTCTGATCGGCGCACCTGAAGGTTCTATCTTCGTAACTACTTCAGGGAGCAAATATCAAGCATTTCGTCCGTTACTTACTGATTTCGTCCTCTCTATGCCTAGAGGCGCAACAATTGTTTATCCAAAAGATGCCGCGCTAATTCTCGGATATGCCGATATCTTCCCAGGCGCTAAGGTTTTAGAAGCCGGAGCGGGGAGTGGTGCATTAAGCATTTCGCTACTGCGCGCTGTTGGAACGAGTGGTTCGTTGCATTCTTTCGAAAAACGCGAAGATTTTGCGCTAATAGCTGAAAAGAATGTTCTCTCATATTTTGGCGAGAGACCAACTCATTGGAAACTATCGGTAGGCGTTGTACAGGAAATCGAGCAGGATAAAGATTTTGACCGCGTAATTTTGGATATGTTGGCGCCGTGGGATTGTGTTGAAATGGCTTACCGTTCTTTAAAACCAGGTGGCGTATTTGCAGCCTATGTTGCGACAACGACACAATTATCGAAATTGGCTGAGGCTCTAAAAGATGATGGTCGATTCACAGAACCGGAAAGTTTTGAAGGTTTAATTAGAGGTTGGCATCATGAAGGTCTAGCCGTTCGGCCACAACATAAAATGAACGCTCATACTGGTTTTATTATCTTCGCTCGCAAAGTAGCCGAAGGAACAACTGCGCTAAAACGGCGCCGTCGCCCTTCCAAAGGAGCTTACGGCGCCGCTGATGAGGAATAGTTTTTAGCTAACAGAAATTACATCTACAACGAATATCAAAGTTTCATTTGGTGCAATCGGACCAGAACCGGCTTCGCCATACCCCTTCTCAGGAGGTAGAACTAATAATCGGCGGCCACCTGCTTTCATTCCTGGCATACCTTCCTGCCATCCAGAAATAACGCCGCTTAGCGGGAACGTTGCTGGCGCACCGCTCCAAGAAGATTCGACGATTTTTCCATCAGACCAAGTCATCAAGACATAATGAACGGTCAATGTAGAAGTTGCGAGAACTAAATCGCCAGTACCAACAATTAAATCTTCTGTTTGCATGGTGGCGGGTGCAGTTCCGGTAGGCGGGGTAATAATTGGTTCTGCTCCAGCAGCGCCACTCACAACTGGAAGTCCAGCTGCTGACGATGAATTCTCTTGGCTATTTGACACAGTTTCTACTCCTCCATTGGTGCTACAAGCGGATAACGAGATGCTGACTAATAACGTTATAGTTAAAAAAAGAAGTCTTTTCATAAATCAACCAATCTTTCATATTTTGGTATCTGACCCTAGGGCGGAAGCCTAGCAAGGTCGGTAGCCTTACTTCATGTCCAGTGGGAAAACCGAACGCTTAATAAATCTCACAATGGCGCTATTGGCCGCCCAACGGTTTATAAAAAAGAGCCAAATCTTTAAAATTGTGGCTGGGTACAGCGGTACGCCAGAAGCCATGGAGCGAATGTTTGAGAGAGATAAGGATGATTTAAGGAGTTTAGGAATCATAATAGAAGTGGGCGGATTGGATCCGCTTTTTGATGATGAACCTGGTTATCGAATTAAGAAATCGGATTACGTCCTTGCGTTGGAGAATTTAACTGCGGAAGAGTTATCTCTGCTAGCGATCGCTGCGAAAACTTGGCGAGACGCTTCCTTCTCTGATTCGGCTCAAAGTGCGCTACGCAAACTGCGATCACTTGGTATTGAAAACGACGCAACTAATTATGTAGATGCTCCGATACATATTAAAACAAGCTACTCACACTTCCCGTTAATTTGGGACGCTACATTAACTAGCCAAAGACTTGTATTTAATTATCCAAATCGCGACAGCGTATTAGAGCCAAGAACCGTCGAACCTTACGGAGTAGCGGCGTGGCACGGCTATTGGTACGTAGTTGGACGCGATTTGAAGAAAGATGCAATACGCGTTTTTAAAATAGATAGGTTTTCGGAGGAGTGCAAAACCGAAGGTAAAGTAGGAAGTTTCACGACGCCTAATAATTTTAAAATTTCAGAACATTTGGTCATGTTGCAGGATTTGCCGAAAACTTCAGTTGTGCTCCTGATAAGAAAAAACACTTGCCATCAATTACGGTTGAAATCCGATACCTTGAAATCCGGGGTTGAATGGGATGAAATGCAATTCACGGAGAATAATCGACAGGAAACAATAAAAGAGATTCTTTGGTACGGGGCCGATGTAACTGTAATTTCTCCCGAAGATTTGAAAAACTCCGTGATTATCGCTTTGCAAAGCTTGGTGATGAATGGATAAGCCGTTAACTAGAACAGCGAGACTATTGGATATAGTTCCTTTCATACTTTCGCACCAAGGAATTGCAGTTTCTGAACTGGCTAAAGAATTCGGAGTCACCGAGAATGAAATTGCTGCCGATTTGGAATTGGTTTTCATGTGCGGATTACCGCAGTACACCGATTTAGAATTGATAGACCTTTCATTTGAAAGTGGTTCTGTCACTGTAAGGGAGCCACAGAACCTTGATAAACCACGAAGACTCAACGGTGAAGAGTTATCTATTCTGGTCATGGGGCTAGATGTTCTCAAGGGGCAACTACAAGATCCCATAAAAGTTGAGAAAATCTCAGAGTTGCAGCATAGATTAAAAGCGCTCCTGCAGAATATTTCTGGCGCTAACGTTTTATATGTTGATGAACGTGATTTGCCATTCCTTTCAATCATTAACGATGCAATTAGAAGTAATGAGCGGCTAGAAATTACCTATTTAAATATTTCCAAAGATGAGGTTACTTCTCGAAAGATTTCTCCGATCGAAGTTTTTCAACAAGGTGATGAGTTTCTGCTTTTAACTTGGTGTTACAAATCCAAAGCTAATAGAACTTTCGCAATTTCCCGCATTTTGAGTTGCGCTAAATTTGATAACCTTTCAATTACTAAGGAGGATGTAATTGCAGAGGGAGAACTGGAAGATTCGGATGCTATTGAAATAACCTTCAAATACGATCGAGCTGCGTTATCTTTCATTGAGGCTGTCAAAGAGCGTTTAATCCAGAATGATGAAGTAGGCAGGGTCGCAGTAATCGAAGTTTGGGACAGCGAATGGATGCTCCGAAATGTGATGGCAAATTCCAGCCATTTAACTATCTTGGAGCCGAAAGCTCTCTCGATTGCAATTTCTAATAGGGCTAAATTGGCGCTTTCCAATTATTGAGAATGGAAACGGGCCCAAATCGCTTCGCGTTCCGAAATACCGATTTTTGAGGTAGCGTTGGCGAAGACGTCGAGGGGAGCAAGCCCTTCGCATATCTTTCAGCAAAGGGTAGCCAATGTTTCTTCGTGAACCATCACATATTTTAATTCTGCTCTTAGTTGTAATAGTTCTTTTCGGAGCAAAGCGGTTACCGGATTCAGCCCGCTCATTAGGTCGATCCCTCCGCATCTTTAAGAGCGAAGTTAAGGAATTAAACAAAGATGAAGAAAAAAAGGGCGACGCTCCTTCTTCAGAGAAATAGATGCGTTAGAACTTACATTTAATTAGGTATCGGGACGCATTTCAATGTCGTCTAATGCTGACGGCAGAATGCCGTTATTGGAACATTTAAGGGAATTTAGAAAAAGAGTAGTAAGAGCGACCTTATCCATCCTTGTTTTCTCAATTGCTGGTTGGGTTCTTTATAATCAAATTATAACAACGCTCTCCGAACCCGTTTGCGATTTAAAACAAGCACAGATTGATGGCGCAACACATTGTGGTTCACTTTACATAAATGGCGTTTTGGGACCTTTAAATTTGCAGATCAAAGTTGCACTCTTAACTGGGGTCATTCTAGCCGCGCCATTCTGGATTTATCAGTTGTGGGCTTTTGTTGCTCCTGGTTTACATAGAAAAGAACGTCGTTATTCGATTCTCTTTATAGTTTGTGCAACGCCATTCTTTGCAGCAGGAGCAATACTGGGATATTTGATTTTGCCAGTTGCTATCAAGGTTCTTTTCGGTTTCACACCTAACGCTTTATCAAACTTAGTAAAATTTGATGATTATTTAGACTTCGTAATGCGCGTAATTCTACTTTTTGGCATTGCTTTCGAGCTACCAGTATTTCTAGTTTCATTGAGTTTGGCGGGAGTTTTAACTGGTAAAGGGATTTTGAAACCTTGGCGATTTGCGGTTTTTGGAATTTGTTTATTTACCGCTGCATTTACCCCAACCGGCGATCCGATCACTATGAGTTTATTGGCGCTACCACTAATCCTCTTCTATTTCGGCAGTGGCGGTGTAGCGCTATTAATCGATAAGAAACGAGCAAAATCAAAACCAATTATTGCCGATGATGCAGCATCAATCTTAGATACCGAACCAACGCCGTTAGCAGAATTGCAAAGCGAATACTTAGTCGCAGAACGTAAACCTAATACACCGCCAAAGCCCAAGAAGAAATCGGCTGCGAAAAAGAGTAAGAAATGAGTAGAACCCTTCTGGTTATTAACCCAACCTCAGGCGGCGGCAAAGGCAAGAAAATAGGCAATCAAGTTTCAAAGATTCTTAAAATGCGCGGGATTGCTTTTGAAGAAATTTTGGAACAATCGCAATTGGAAACTGTAGAAGTTCTTAGAAGTTCTATCGCATTAGGCAATCTCGAGAAAGTTATTCTGGTTGGTGGAGATGGACTCGTACACTTAGCCATCCAATTTCTCGCAATGAGTGATATCCCGGTTATCGTCATACCGGCGGGAACTGGGAATGATTTCGTTAGAGCTCAGAATTTTCCTCTGGACAATCCGATCGAAATTTTGGATTACTCGTATAGTTGCAAACCTAAATCAGTTGATCTTGGAATGGTTTCCAGCCAATATTTTGCGGACATTTTGAGTACTGGATTTGATTCGATTGTGAATGAGAGAGCTAACCGCATCCACTTGATTCGCGGTCCAATGAAATATAACGTAGCAATTGCAATGGAATTACCGATTTTTAAACCTAAGAACTACAAGTTTACTCTTGACGGTGAACATTTTAATTCTGCAGCGATGTTGATCGCAGTGGCCAACGGAAGTTCATACGGCGGTGGTATGCAGGTATGTCCTAACGCTTCGATAAATGATGGGTTCTTTGATGTCATGATTTTGGCGCCTATCTCCAAAATTGAGTTTTTGAAAGTATTTCCTAAGGTGTTCTCTGGAAAACACATCAGTCATCCAGCAGTAACAATTCGTCGTTGTCGCGAAATTACCATTTCTGCCGATGCAATTGCCTATGCCGATGGAGAACGTATCGGCATGCTTCCAGTAACAGCGAAAGTTGTTTCGAACGCGTTACTTACCTGGCATCGCAATTCTTAATGAATACCCCAGCAGAACGCTACGCAGCCGCAAAAAATCGCGGGAAATTTCAAGCTACCGAAGCTTTCAAAAAAGGTTACGACTTTCCATTTGACGATTTTCAAATTGAAGCTTGTCACGCCATTGAATCTGGAAAGGGAGTTCTAGTTGCTGCCCCGACTGGCGCCGGAAAGACAATAGTTGGCGAATTCGCTGCGCACTTAGCGATTAAAACTGGAGCCAAATGTTTTTATACAACACCCATCAAGGCGCTCTCAAACCAGAAATTTCAAGAGTTGACTGGAGTTTACGGAGAAGAACACGTTGGATTATTAACTGGTGATTCCTCTATAAATGGCGAAGCCTCCATTGTTGTTATGACTACAGAAGTTTTGCGTAATATGATCTATGCGGAATCTCAAACATTATCTTCCCTTGGTTTTGTTGTCATGGATGAGGTGCATTATTTAGCCGATAAATTTCGTGGTGCAGTTTGGGAAGAAATTTTGATTCATTTACCAGAACGAATTCAAGTAATCTCGCTATCGGCAACGGTATCAAATGCCGAAGAATTTGGTGAATGGCTAAACACAATTCGAGGCGAAACTACGGTCGTCGTAAGTGAAATTAGACCGGTTCCCCTCTATCAACACGTTTTGATGGGTAATCGCTTATTAGATCTATTTGTAGATGATGGCCGAGTGAATCCGGAAATATTACGATTAGAAAAGGAATCCCATCGCAATATACGTACTTCAAACCAACGAAATTGGAGTAATTCCGATGGTCGATCGTATCGACAGAAGCAGATTAGCAAACCAGAGATAATTGAAAAATTAGAGAGCCAAGGATATTTGCCAGCGATATTTTTTGTTTTCTCAAGGGTTGGTTGTGATGCATCTGTAAGGGCTTGTATTAGCGCTAATTTAAAAATGACTAATAGCGAGGAACGAGCTGAGATAAAAGAGGTGATTGCAGCTAAAACCGCGGAATTGCCAGAAGAAGATTATGCTGTTTTAGATTTTTACAATTGGTGCGACGCGCTTGAACGTGGAATCGCGGCGCACCACGCCGGATTATTGCCTATGTTCAAAGAAACAATAGAGGAACTTTTTCAAAGAGGTTTAATTCGATGTGTCTTCGCCACTGAAACTCTTGCACTTGGTATAAATATGCCTGCTAGAACGGTGGTACTTGAGAAATTAACTAAATGGAACGGCGAAACGCACGCCGCAATAACGCCAGGGGAGTACACCCAATTAACCGGCCGAGCAGGTAGAAGAGGTATAGATATCGAAGGAAACGCAGTTGTGCTCTGGAATGAAACCATTGATTCTGGAACGGCGGCGGGTCTTGCAAGTACGAGAACTTATCCACTTAGATCTTCATTTTCACCAACATATAACATGAGCGCAAATTTAATATCTAGATTTAACAGAGAACTTGCACGCACTTCGCTTGCTGCCTCCTTTGCTCAATTCCAAGCCGATAGAGCGGTTGTGGGTTTAACCAAACAGATTGGTAAGAGCGATAAATTGATAGCCCAATACGTTCAAGAATCAGAATGCCATCTGGGAAATTTTAAAAATTACATGTCTTACCGTGTTGAAATTAAGGCAATAGAACGGGAGGTTGTCGCACAAGGGCGTAATTATCGAGGTAATAGAAAAGAGTTTCTTAAAAACAGCGAAGATCGGATTACTTCTTTAAGAAAAGATATGAAATCAGATCCCTGCCATCAGTGCCCAGATCGTGAAGCCCATGCCAGAATCGCAGAAAAAGGTGAACGGTTACAGAGAGAGAATCTTGGCCTGATAAAACGAATCGAAGATAGAACCAATGTGATACCAAAAACTTTTGACCGCATTATTTCGGTTTTAACCGAACTTGAATATATCAAAAACGATGCGCTGACGGAGAACGGCAAGATATTAACGAAAATTTATGCAGAAACAGATCTTTTAATATCGGAGATTCTTAGAAAAGGAATCCTGAACGATCTGCCCGCTGCAGAACTAGTGGCCCTACTTTCAACTTGTGTATTTGAGAACCGGGGCGAAAAGAGTAATTCGCCTCGGATCCCGAAATCACTGAACGAACCTTTAGAAAAATTGGTTAAAACTTGGGGAGAGTTAACAATTTTGGAGGGTAATTTCAATCTTTCAACGCAGCGAGAACCCGATCTTGATTTTATCTGGCAAAGCTATCGTTGGGCGAGTGGACATTCACTTACTTCAATTCTGCGAGATAGCGAAGTTACGGTCGGAGATTTCGTTAGAGTAATGCGACAACTTATAGACTTACTTGGACAACTTTTAAATGCCCGACCTGAAATGCGAATAGTTATTCGGGAAGCGCTTAAGCGTATAGATAGAGGAATCATTTCTTATTCAGCGGTGACGACATGACTTTAATGTTGATAGATAGCGCTTCGCTTTGGTATCGCGCCTATTACGGGATGCCGGACACGCTCTTAGCGCCAGATGGAACGCCGGTAAATGCAATCAAGGGTTTTTTGGATATGTCTGCTCGATTAATTCAGAAATATCAGCCAAACCGATTAATTGCTTGTTTAGATGGTGATTGGCGCCCTAGTTGGCGAGTGGAGTTATTTCCAGAATACAAAGCCAATCGGATTGCAGCAGATGGCGAAGAAGAAGAACCAGATTTACTCACTCCTCAGATACCAATTTTACTTGACCTTTTAGATCTATTAGGAATTCCAGTAATAGGAGTCGATGATTATGAAGCCGATGATGTAATTGCCACTATTTCAGCTAAGGAGGTTGGTCCTACCAGAATAGTGACTGGTGATCGCGACCTTTTCCAACTTGTTGATTCCACTAAAGATGTAAAAATTGTTTACTTAGCAAAAGGTATTTCGGCACATGATTTAGTTGATCACGCTTGGATAGCCAATAAGTATGAAATACCGGGGGATAGGTACGCCTTATTTGCAATGATTAGAGGGGATGCTTCGGATGGTTTACCTGGAGTTCGAGGGATTGGTGAAAAAGGGGCTGCGATAATTGCCAATAAATTTGCTTCACTACCCGAAGCGCTAGCTGCAGCACTTTCCGGCGATTCAAGATTAAAACCGTTATTACAACGTAAATTGATTGAAGGAGTTGAATATATAGAGATAGCTCCGAAATTAGTTAATTGCGCAACCGATGCACCCATACCTGATCTTTCACATGCAATGCCAAAGAGACCACAAGATATGACGGCGATTGAGGACTTTCGATTTAAATACGGTCTTGGTACAAGCATCGATCGCATGATTGACGCGCTAGGTTGGTAGTGATGTTTCGTGTAGTAATTGCAGGAGTGTTGCTTGCCGCGAGCTTCCCACCAATTAATCTCTGGTTTTTAGCTCCTATTTCCATCGCACTTTTTTACAGTCAGCTAATGCGAGCCATCTTTAAATTGAGGCTACAGATATGCGCCCTTTACGGTTTATTCTTCTTTGCGCCACTTCTACATTGGAGTTCGACATTTGTTGGTGCACTGCCGTGGCTAATTCTCACAGTTGGCGAAACGCTATTTTTCTTAGGGCTCGCGATTTTTTCGTGGGATTCTAAAATTACTCATTATTTTCGATTCGCGGCCCTCTGGGTGTTACTGGAATTCGCCCGGGAAAAATTGCCTTTTGGAGGATTTGGCTGGGGGAGAGTTGGATTTTCGCAACTACCATCACCGCTGAGTTTTTACCTACCAATATTTGGAATCACCGGGCTAACATTTCTGACGGTCATATTCGCTGCAGTTTTCACGAAGAAGGAGCTACGGACAAAATCCTTCATTTTCTTAGTAGCAACAACAATGATTGGATTTGGTACTGAATATTTGATAGATCATAAAGTCGCGCAGAAATCTGAAAATTCCAAGTTAAATATTACTTTGATACAAGGGGGAGTGGCCCAAGCAAACTTGAACTTTAACAATATCCCGATGGAGGTTTTCAAAAGACATTTAGCAACAACTAATAAGTACTTAGCGAGCAAATCTTATGCAATCAATCCCGCTGACTTAATAATTTGGCCTGAAAATGCTAGCGATCTAGATCCGATTACAACGCCTGAAATAGCAAAAGATATAAGCGCTCTAGGTCGAGAATTTACTGGCGATATCTTGATCGGCGCCGTATTAAATGGGGAAGATGGTCCTCAAAATGCGGCGATACTTTATAAAGATAATGGCAATATTGAGCAATATATTAAACGAGATTTAGCTCCATTTGGAGAGTACATTCCGCTACGTACTATTGCGGAAAGAATTAGCCCGTTAGCTAAGGAAATTACCGATTTTATTCCGGGCAGCAATTCCGCTCTTTTCAGCACAGAAAATGGCGTATTTACCCCGCTAATTTGCTTCGAACTGCTGGATGACACCTTTGCCACTCAAACCAACTTGAAGAGTAATTTCTTAGTTTCGATTACTAATAATGCAACTTTCGGCAAAAGTTCAGAGGCGGCACAACAATTTCTGATAGCGCGTGTGAGAGCATATGAATCCCGGAAAGAAGCAGCAATAGTCTCCACAACTGGATATACCGGATTTATAGATTCAAAAGGGAGAGTGATGGACAAAGCAGTGCAATTCAATCAATCTGCAACCTCCCGCGAAATTTCGCTCAATAATTATCAAACTCCGATTTCCAAGAATCGAAATTTTCCCGAGTTATTAATTACTGCGATATTTTTATTTACTTTCTATCGGAGAAAGCGTGGATAAATTGCCGAAGGTTTTGATAGTTACACCTACTTATAATGAAATTGAATCCATTCATGCCCTAATCACTCGTTTAGTCGTGGTTAAGGAGGAGCTTGCCGCTAGATATGACATTTCGTTATTGGTTGTCGATGACAATTCTCCTGATGGAACCGCAAGAGCGGTTAAAGAGCGTGCTATTAATTGGATATCGGTACTTGATAGACCTGGAAAAGGCGGTCTTGGCCCAGCTTATATCGCCGGATTCAATTGGGGTTTAAGGCAAGATTTTGATTACTTATGCGAGATTGATGCAGATTTAAGCCATCAGCCAGAGCAATTGGTCCATTTATTAGATGCGTTAGACGGCCATGATTTAGCAATAGGAACTCGGTGGATGCCAGGCGGATCGGTAGTAAATTGGCCGTTTTCTCGACAATTAATCTCCCGGATTGGCACCGGTTATGCTCGACTCGCTTTAAAATTAGATTTGAAAGATATAACAAGTGGTTACCGAGCTTTTCATCGCGAAGTTTTAGAACATATTGATTTAGCAAGTATTAATTCACAAGGTTATTGTTTTCAAATTGAAGTTGCGCTAAGAAGTTCCAAAGATGGTTTCTCAATCGCACAAGTACCGATCACCTTTATTGAACGTGCGGGCGGAGTATCGAAAATGAGTAAACGAATCGTGATCGAAGCGCTTTGGAATGTCACAAAATGGGGATTCGGGAGCTATAAATATCGCCGATAAGTTACATTATGTAAAGTAGAATGAGCGTGAATTAGTTTATTGCAAGCGCTGAAACGGGTTCACAAGCACAAACTAGATTCCTATCCCCATAAGCACCATCAATACGTCCAGTTGTTGGCCAATATTTCCCAGCTCGGGTTAAACCAATCTCTTCGCCAGATGGAAAAGCAGCAAACTCTCTTGAATATGGCCGATTCCATTCCACTTTAAGCAAATCGCTCATCGTATGCGGTGCATTTCGTAAAGCAGATTCCTCTATGTTGATTCTGCCAGTTGCTATTTCTTCAATTTCGTTTCGAATAAAGAGCATTGCGGCGATAAATCGATTCAATTCCTTTATATCTTCACTCTCCGTCGGTTCAATCATTAAAGTGCCTGGTACTGGGAAACTCATAGTTGGTGCATGGAACCCGTAATCCATCAAACGTTTCGCAATATCATCAACAGTTACACCACTAGCGGATGTTATTTCTCTGAGATCAATAATGCACTCATGCGCAATCAATCCATTTTTACCCGTATATAAAATCGGGTACGAATTGCCCAATTTATGAGCAATATAATTTGCGGAGAGAATTGCAACTTCTGTGGCGGTTGTTAATCCTGCGCCACCCATCATTCGAATATAAGCCCAAGAAATTGGCAAGATTCCAGCTGAACCAAACGGCGCTGCTGAAATCGGACCAGGTCCAGTTATCGGGCCGGCTGTTACATCTAATGGGTGATTCGGTAGGAATGGCGCTAAATGCGCACGTGAAATAACTGGACCGACGCCTGGTCCCCCACCACCATGTGGAATACAGAAAGTTTTATGCAAATTTAGATGCGAAACATCAGCGCCGAATTTTCCTGGTTGCGCTAAACCTACTAAGGCATTCAGATTGGCGCCATCAACATAAACTTGTCCGCCGGCATCGTGTATTAATCCACAAATTTCACCAATGGCTTCTTCAAAAACACCATGCGTTGATGGATATGTAACCATTAAAGCCGCCAATTTCCCTTGATATTCTGCAATTTTCGCCTTCAAATCCGAAACACTGACATTGCCAGCGTCATCACATTCAATTACTACTACTCGCATCCCTGCCATCACTGCGCTTGCCGCATTGGTTCCGTGAGCACTTGATGGGATTAAGCAGATATCTCGGCCACTCTCCCCTTTGCTATCTAAGTAATTTCGTATCGCCAGTAAGCCTGCAAATTCACCTTGTGATCCAGCGTTAGGTTGCAGTGAAACTGCGTCATAACCTGTAATCGCTATTAACCATGAAGAAAGTTGAGATATCAACTCTCTAGTTCCAGCGCTTTGATCAATCGGAGCAAAAGGATGAAGCGAAGAAAATTCCGGCCAAGTAATTGATTCCATCTCAGTAGTTCCATTTAACTTCATTGTGCAAGAACCAAGCGGAATCATCGTACGATCCAACGCTAAGTCTCGGTCAGAGAGCATGCGTAGGTAGCGGAGCATGGCGGTTTCTGAATGATAATTATTAAAAATTGGATGTTCTAAATAAGGAGTCTTCCGTATTAATTCCGCAGGGAGTGAACTTTTTACTAATTTCTCATCCCACGAGATGCCAAGAAATGCTAGCAAATCGATTAAAACACTATTAGTGGTGGTTTCATCAAAACTGACTCCAATTAAACCATCAAAATAACGGAGGTTATAGCCAGCTTGTACCGCCTCTGCTGCAAATTTACTTTGTTCCGCAACTCTAAAAGTTACCGTGTCAAAAGTCTCCGCATTAACAACGTTAATTCCTGCGCTTCGCAACTTACTTGCAAAAGTTAGCGCATACGAATTAACTCGGAGAGCAATAGCGCGTAGCCCTTCTGGTCCATGCCATGCTGCATAAAAAGCAGACATGACGGCTAGTAAAACTTGCGCAGTACAAATATTGCTCGTTGCTTTATCTCTACGAATATGTTGTTCTCTGGTTTGCAAAGCCAGGCGGAGTGCTGGATTGCCATGAGAATCAATACTTTGTCCAATTAATCTGCCCGGCAAAGATCTTTCTAATCCGATACGAACTGACATAAATCCTGCATGTGGTCCACCAAAACCCATCGGAACACCAAAACGTTGCGCAGAACCAATTGCTACATCAGCGCTCCACTCCCCTGGTGACTTAATCAATGTCAGTGCTAATAAATCGACGGCAGTAATTACTATTCCGTTTCGTGCATGCATCCATTTGATTATCTCTGATGGTGAGTAAATCTCTCCTAAAGTATTTGGATATTGCATTATCAAACCAAATGCATTTTCATTCCATGAAGCTGCACCAGTTAAATCCACAATCTCAATCGCAATTTTTAAAGGCTTAGCCCGAGTGGCTATGACTGCAATAGTTTGTGGGTGCAAATTCTTATCGATAAGAAAGACTGCATCCTGCGCACCTTTCCAGACACGATTAGCTAGCGTCATTGCTTCGGCAGCCGCAGTTGCTTCATCCAGCATTGACGCATTTGCGATAGGTAAACCAGTTAAGTCAGAGACCATGGTTTGAAAAGCAAATAGCGCTTCCAATCGACCTTGACTAATCTCGGGTTGATATGGCGTGTAAGCGGTATACCAAGCAGGATTTTCTAATACATTGCGCAAAATAACAGGTGGTGTAATCGTGCCGTAATATCCAGTCCCAATTAGCGAAGTGGCTACAACGTTTTTAGATGCAAAATTTCGAAGTTCGGCAATCGCATCCACTTCGCTGATAGCGTCTGGTAACAATTCACTTAGTGAATTTTCCATAGCAATGCTGCTAGGCAGTACTTTCTCTATGAACTCGTGAAGATTCGCATAACCAAGTTCCGAAAGCATTCTCTGAATTTGGGTTGCTGAAGGACCAATATGTCGATCTTCAAAATTATGTCGAACTTCGCTCACTATATTCGTCCTCCAAATCTTCCTATATGGCTAGATATAAGAACTTAAGGAGGGAAAACTATCGGAAATTAGGCTCCGCGGAGTTTTCTACGTGCTGCGAGTTCATCACTTTCGTTCCCTGAAACGATTAAACCATCATCAAGGTTTTCGCCTTGTAGTACTGAAAGAGAGCCTTCCACCTCGCTCCAAACTTTGCCAATCGCTATCCCAAAGACTCCTTGACCGCCTTGTAACAAGTCGATGATTTCATCCGAGTTAGTACATTCGTAAATAGATGCTCCATCGCTCATCAGAGTAATCCGAGCAAGATCTTCTATGCCGCGCGCGCGTAAATGATTAACAGCAGTGCGGATATTCTGCAGGGATACGCCAGTATCTAATAGCCGTTTAACAATTTTTAAAACCAAAATATCTTGGAAGCCGTATAGACGCTGCGTACCGGAGCCTGAAGCGCTTCTCACAGTTGGTTCAACCAAACCTGTACGCGCCCAATAATCTAATTGCCGGTAAGAAATGCCCGCCGCGGTGCAAGCAGTAGCGCCTCGATAACCAGTATTTTTACGGTCAGACATTAGCGGCCTCATCTACAGGTCGGGGGGAAGGGCTCCTACCTACTTGCAAAAGGTAAGGCCTGCGCTCCCTAGAATCAATCACCGACACGGTCCAACCCTCAAGTAGAGGTTTAGCTTACAAAATCTTCTGGATTTATGTGGTCGAGGAATTCTTTAAATTTTTCAACTTCATCTTCGGCTTGATCAGGTATCTCTATGCCAGCTTCAGATAGTAATTCTTCACTAGCCAAAATTGGTGCACCAGTTCTTAACGCGATTGCAATGGCGTCGCTGGGGCGGGCTGAAACTTTGACGCCTCCCCTCAAATTGATAGCAGCATAGAAAATGCCATCTTTGATCTCGGTCAAATGAACCGAATCAATATCTGATCCGATTGCAACCAATAAATCCTTTATTAAATCATGAGTCAATGGCCTAGGTGGAACGACCTCTTGCTGTGCAAATGCAATTGCAGTGGCCTCAACCGCTCCAACCCAAATCGGTAGGTAACGCACCCCGCCTATCTCTTTTAAAAGGACGATTGGTTGATTTGAAGGCATTTCAACTCGTACTCCAACAACATCAATTGCATGAAACTCCATCATTGCCTTTCAGAGGAGATAACTATTTGCTGCGGTGCAGCCCAGTGCGGACTAATGCAGAGTGCAACCGGATGGAGAGCGAAGCTAATTCACGTTGAACTTCTTCGGCGCGAGCTTTTGATTCCGTATTCTTTTGGCGCAAGAGTGGCGTAATAACTTGCTCTACCAAACCAACTTCGCGATCTGCTGCGGTCTTAAAAGCTCGCAGATGGCGGCTCTCGATGCCAAACGCAGCCATCTCTGAAACCACTTTAGCGACCGATAGTGCATCTGCATCGTAAAAGCGTCCTTTCATTGCAACTAAACCGTAAGACTCAAGTTCAATTAATTGGGCTTCAGTAACTCCACTCGATGATATGAGCTCATCTCGAGATAAACGCAAATCTCCTTGTTCGATAAATGCATTAGGTGTTAAACCACCATCAATTGTTGCCAATCTTGGCGTTGCTGGCGCACCTGCTGCGGTTGCCGGCTGCAATCCTCTATCAATAGAGTCTAAATTTTCCTTAATAACCTTCAGTGGTAAATATTGATCTCGTTGCGCAAAAAGTACATAACGCAATCTTTCTAAATCTGCAGAAGTGAATTTGCGATAACCAGAAGGCGTGCGTTGCGGTTCAATCAGCCCTTCCGCTTCTAAAAAACGAATTTTAGAGATAGATACATCCGGAAAATCATTACGCAACTTTCCTAAAACTTCACCAATGCTCAAATACGCTCTTGCTGGTACGCCCATTACAAACTCCCCTTTTGTTTTAGCGTTTCGGATAAGCCATTCTTTTCACTAATGAAGAAGACCAATTTATATTTACCAATATGAATCTCACTGCCATTCCCCAAAACTTTTTCACTTGAAACTAAACCATCTACGTAAGTGCCATTCAAACTTCCAGAATCTTTCACCAAATAATTACTGCCCACTGAGTGTTCGATTACTGCATGCTTACGCGAAACTGTTACGTCATCTAGAAAAATATCGGCATCCGGCGAACGACCTATACGGGTACTTCCAACATTAAGTAGGAAACGAGAACCACGAGCTGGTCCAGAAACAACTAATAACATTGCCGAACCAAGTGGCAATTTAGATAAAACTTGGCGCTCTTCTTCTGATAAAGATTCCATAATTGCAGATACATGTGGCGAGAGCGACTTAAGTGAAGAAAGATTGATGGTTGTAGTTACATCGCGTTTCGGATCTTCAGCGGTAACGCTCATTAGACCCTCCGATCAATCCGCAGAAAAGGTCTCAGTAATCGAGATGCCTCAGCCTGTTGTAGAGGCTGACACTATTGAGAGTGGGCGGCCAGGTCAAGCAGTAAGAGTTCGGTACTCCGCTGCTGAAAGTAACTTTTCAATAACAGAAACGTCAGAAATTTCAATCTCAGCGATCCAGCCCTGACCATATGGTTCACTGTTGACTAGCTCTGGATTTTTATTGAGAGCTTCATTAACTCTTTTTACTACGCCAGTAACTGGAGCATAAATTTCTGAAACGCTCTTAGTTGATTCAACCTCGCCACATACCGCATCAGCTTTTATATTTTCTCCGATTTTCGGCATTTGAATATAGACAATATCTCCGAGAGCGCTCTGTGCGAAGTCGGTTATCCCTACTCTTACTATTGTTGGTATCTCTGTTGCAACCAACCATTCATGCTCTTTTGTGTAGCGCAACTCCTCGGGTATTAACGACATGGCGGGATACTACCTCTTGCCTGACAATATCGCGTCTTTAGCGCCGATTACCGAATATTGGATGGCAGTCAATAGGTACAACGCTATCCCCCACGCGGAAAAGCTCCAGCCAAATGCAAATGCAAAATCAGAAACAATCCCAGAACTTTGTTTCACCAATAAAAGGATCGGAAACGCATACAAAAGATTAAAAGTCGCCGCCTTGCCCAAATAGGTAACCTTGAATGGCCCTACGCCGTATCTTCGCAGCACTAAAAGCAGCAAACCTAAATAAATATCCCGACCGAAAAGCAGAACCAACATCCATAATGGGATTGCATCCTTTAAGTAAAGAGCGACCAGCGTTGCAACTATGTAAAGTCGATCAACGGCTGGATCAAGTAATTCGCCTACTCGACTTTCTTGATTCCATGCTCGAGCAATTTTTCCATCCAAATAATCGGTTATTCCGGCGATGGCTAACACAAAAATCCCCCAGATAGGTTCGTCAATTCCTAAAATCAACCAGAGAAAGAGTGGAATACCCAGGCCGCGCAGCACTGAAAGAAAGTTAGGAAGCGTTAGATATTCGCGTTTTTCCATGGCAATAATTTACTCACGGTCCCTTACACGAACTGCTACTTGTACAGGTGTACCAGGGAAGCCAAATTCTTCCCGGAGTTTACGTTCGATAAATCTACGATAAGAGGCCTCTAAGAAATCAGTCGCAAAGATAACAAATTTGGGAGGTTGGATTCCGGCCTGGGTGGCAAAAAGTATTTTTGGTTGCTTTCCGCCACGTACAGGTGGCGGCGTGCTGCCTACCATCGTGCCTAAGAAAGCATTCAATTTGGCTGTTGGAATTCTCTTTTCCCAACTTTCTAGCGCTCGCTCTAGCGCAATCGGCAATCGATCTTTATGCCAACCAGTCTTAGCCGCTAAATTAACGCGTTCAGCCCATTCCACTTGATCAAAATTACGATCTATCTCTTTATCTAGAACTACTCTGCGATCTTCATCAACTAAATCCCATTTATTCATACCAATGACCAGCGCTTTACCCGATTGTTCAACCATCGTGATAATCCGCAAATCTTGCTCTGTTATTTGAACAGAAGCGTCAATCATCATCACGACGATTTCTGCATTATCAATCGCTCGTTCGGTTCGAAGCATTGCATAATAATCTGTGCCAGAAGCTTGATGTGCACGTCTACGGAGTCCGGCGGTATCAATAAATCGCCAAGTTCGATCACCCAATTCAATCAATTCATCAATCGGATCTCTTGTAGTTCCTTCAGCATCATCAACTAAAGCGCGTTGTGATCCCGCCAAAGCATTTAGTAATGAAGATTTTCCGACATTTGGTCGACCCACGATTGCCACTCGCCGATAACCATCATCAATCTGACTTTGTCCTACTTCGGGTAATTGCGAAACTAAAATATCTAACAAATCTCCACTTCCGCGACCGTGCAACGCAGAAACAAAATGGGGTTCGCCAAGCCCAAGATTCCAAAGTCCATATGCGTAAGCTTCATCTTTTTCATTATCAATTTTATTTGCCACCAGCATTATTTTTTTCTTACTCTTACGCAATACTGTAACTAAAGCATCATCTTCATCAACTGCACCAACTTGACCATCCACAACGAAAATAACCATATCGCTCTGTGCAATTGCATCTTCGGCAGCCGCTGTAATTTTTACTGCGATACCTTCTGGCGTTGCTTCCCATCCACCTGTATCGGTGATAACAAATCGTCGGCCATTCCATTCCGCCTCGTAAGAAACTCGATCTCGGGTTACACCTGGATTATCTTCAATGATTGCTTCTCTGCTACCAATAAATCTATTTATCAGAGTTGATTTACCCACATTTGGTCTTCCGATCACGGCAATCACAGGTAGGCCTAATAAATTGCGATTTTGCAACAATTTCCAGACTTGCTGCACGGTTTCATCCAAATTTAGATTTGTTGAATCGATTTCGATAGCCTCGCTCGATTGCATGAGGGGTGAAATCTTGCGGGTTGAATCGACTAAATCTCGTGATTCTAAGGCGGCCGCCACGTCGTCAGTACTTCCAACTTTCTTCACCATATTGCTTTCAATCAATTCACGTTCTCGGCGTAGCGCTCTTGCTGAAATATCTGCATGTAGATAAATCTTTAATTCCGCATCAGGAGCGACAACTGTTCCGATATCTCTGCCCTCTACAACAATTCCTACTTTTGCAGTTTCAATTATTTTCCGCTGCAGTTCTAGTAATATTTTCCGAACCTCTCCCATCGCGCTGAATTCTGAGACTCTTTCAGTAATCCTTGGATCACGAATAGCGTTGGTTATATCAACGCCACCGCAGATAACTTCTGGCGCGTTAGGATTTGTTCTAAAGACAATTGATGTGTCACTCAAATATTTTGTTAAAGTTTGTGCATCGTTAATATTTTTCTCTAGCGCTAACCATGTGACTGCTCGATATAACGCTCCAGTGTCTAAGTAAGACCACCCAGCTCTAACAGCGATTGCTTTTGACGTGCTCGATTTTCCAGCACCACTAGGGCCGTCGATCGCGAGCACTATTGGTTTCACGTTGTGTGTACCTTCCAATTATTGGTAAGCAAATGCTTTTCAAGCTTCGTCGCATCGCTTTCGGAAAGCGCTAAAGTTATTAAACCAGTAAATTGTCCCGGAGAATGTTCGATAGATAAATCTTCAACGTTGACACCGGCGTTTGCGCATTCTGAAAAAAGTGCACCTAACTGTCCAGGTTTATCTGGGATGACTACCGAGAGATAGTTATAAGTGCGAGCTCGCGCCCCATGTTTACCTGAAATTTTAGAGCGACCAGTATTGCCATCCTTGAAAAATGCTTCAATTCTGACATTGTCCCGGGCCAGCAACGCTTGATGAAGTAATTCCACTTTATGACCAAATGATTCCAATTTGGAGAGTATGAAATCCCGATTGCTATTTAAAATATCGAGCCATATTGCCGAACTAGATTCAGCTAATCGGGTCGTGTCGCGTAGCCCTTGTCCAGCTAACGCTAATTTCTCCCCTGAAACCGATAGTAATTCGCCAGCTAAAATTGAACTTACTATCTGTGGTAGATGCGAGATTTGAGCTAACAATTCATCGTGTTCCGTTGGCGACATCGAGTAAACAGTCGCACCACATGCTTCAATTAGTTCAGTTACTTTCGCTATTAATGAATCAGGCGTATCTGGTGTAGGCGTAATAATCCATGCCCTTCCAGCAAATAGATCCGCTCTTGCGCCTGTTGGCCCACTCACTTCTCGGCCAGCCATTGGATGGCTACCGAGAAACTGTTTCCTTAACTCCGATAAACCTTCAATCTCAAGTTGAAGTTCTGCCTTAGTGCTAGCCACATCCAGAAATATCGACTTCGGATTGAGACTATATTCGGATTTAATAACTGATAAAACTTCCGATACTGGCACTGCAACAATTACAACTTGGTATTCAAGTTCAGTTTCTAATTGTGCGTTTAATAAATCTCTAGCTAGCGCTTGCGCAGCTGGATTTTCGTCATAAATAGAAACACGGTACCCGAATTGTTTTAGCGCAAGCGCACAGGAGGTGCCGATTAAGCCTGCTCCTTGTATTTTAACAGTAGGTAAATTGCCCATTTAAGATCGTTACTGAGCTAAATCTTGACGAAGCGCTGCAGCTCCACCTAAGTAAATATGCTTAATTTCCCTATGAGCACGCGTGCTCCTGCAATGAACTAGCGCTCTAATCGTTCTAGGCAACGCTCCTGGAACAGATATTTCCACAGAGCAAATTAATGGAATCGCTTCCAAACCAAGTCCCCGGGCACTTGCGGCCGGGAAATCGCTAGTTAAATCAGGGGTAGCTGTGAAAAAAATTGAGATCAAATCCTCAATCTCGAGGTCATTATCAGCCAATATTCTTCTTATTAACTGCTGTACGCCTTCACGCATAGATTCCGGTGTATCAGTTGAAATTTGAACTGCACCACGAATTGCTCGAATGTCCATAGCCAATGGTACCCGTTACGCAACCAGCCAAGGATGCTCTTAAATTTTTTGTTAATTTATTAATTTATTAATAAAACCTTATTTGGCCAAAAACTCGAAAAAACTGCCAGCCAACTCCGATAGGTTCTTTTATCGATAAATCAATATTATTCTATTTTGACGTGCTTGTAATATTGATATATCGATATATTTGATGTGCCATATTAACGATAAGTCTATAAATGGTTAATAAGGAATAACGCTTTATCGTTTTAAAGCTATAGCTTTTTGTAAACTTATTACTTCAGCGGCATTTAATTCGCGCCACTTTCCAATTGGCAATTCGCCTAACACGATCGGTCCAAACGCTAACCTAACTAATCGCTGTACCGGTTGACCAAGTTCATCAAACATCCGGCGAACAATCTGGTTTCTGCCTTCATGAATAATAATTCGTGCCCAATTTTGCCCCGGTATAGCTTCTACCTTTAATGGCCTCGCTAAACCATCTTCCAAACGGATCCCTGTCTTTAGTTCTGAGATTTGTTCCTTTGTGATTGGCGAGAGAATTTCGACAAAATAGGTCTTCTCTACCCCGAAAGAAGGGTGGGTACTTTGATGCGTGAGCTCTCCATCATTGGTTAAAAGAAGCAACCCTTCGCTCTCTTTATCTAACCTGCCAACATGAAAAAGTCGTTCATTTCTGCCAGCGAAAAAATTACTTAATGATGGTCGACCCTCGGGGTCTGACATGGTAGACAAAACGCCTGGTGGTTTATTAAATGCAATGTAAGACTTGATGGTTACTCTCTTTATTAATTCACCATCTACTTGAACTATAGAGTTTATCGGGTCTATTTTGGTGCCAAGCTCGCGAATTACTCTGCCATCTACGCTGACCCTGCCATCCAGAATCAACTCTTCAGATGCGCGCCTACTAGCTACCCCTGCATCTGCTAGAACTTTTTGCAACCTGACTAAAGACATCCTGCGATTCTAGTCGGTAAGTGAAGCAATCACCTCATCGAGTCCATCGATATCAGGTAAGAACGGCGCTAGCGCAGGGAGATCGTTCACATTATTTAAACCTAACCGCTCAAGGAAAAATGAAGTCGTGCTGTACAAAATTGCACCCGTTTCATGCTCAACGCCGCTTTCCTCAACCAAGCCACGAGTAACTAAAGTCTTCATGACAGCTTCCACATTCACGCCGCGAATTGCAGAAACCCTGGCGCGCGAGATCGGCTGTCTATAAGCAATTACCGCTAAAGTTTCAAGAGCAGCTTGCGTTAATTTCGCTTGTTGACCATCTAAGACAAATTTCTCGACCAAAGGGGCGAGATCAGGATGGCTGTAAAATCGCCATCCCCCGGAAACTTGGCGGAGTTGAAATCCACGGAACTCATTTTCGTAACGATTTTGCAGGTGATGCAGCGATTCCAGTATCTGCTCAGTTGGAGCTTCAATTATCTGAGCGAGAATAACTTCGGAAACAGGCTCATCAACAACCATCAAAATAGCCTCGATTGACCGTTCGATCTCTTGATTAGACATTATAACCTTTCGATTTCACTATATGTCATCGTTTGGAACCTCAAATTCGCCATCAATAATCAGGGCATGTACATCAAACTCGTCGCTAACTTGAACTTCACCTGAATCACTACCAATCCACATTATATGAAGTTCGCCCAGCGCAATAACTTGCTCAAATCGAACTACCCCTTCACGGTATAGCTCCAATAGAGCTAAAAACCTAGCGACAACCACCAAAGTGGATTGCGCATCAAGAACCAAGGAACGGAAAGTTTGAGACTTGTGGCGACGAAGCTGATCGACCACCTTTAAAGCCTCTGCTGCGACGCTAACCAAAGGTAAGTGGAGATGCTCGACTGATAAAGTCGCAACGCTCTTTGGCGTCAATACTCGGTTGGCAATGGCGGCGAAGCGTTCAGCCCCTACCCCAATCAAAACCTCTGGCAGAAGCGCTGCGAAGGCTGGTTCCATCGCAACTACTCTGGCGAAAGTACGTTCTTCAGCAGAGATCCGGAATGCGAAAATAGAAGCAATCTCTTTGAATGCTCGATATTGCAAAAGCCTGGCGAAGAGCAAGTCGCGGGCTTCAAGTAAAGCCAAATCATCTTCATCTTCGATTTCACCAGAAGGCAATAATCTCGCTGCTTTAAGGTCTAATAAAGTTGCAGCGACCACGACAAATTCAGTTGCGTGGTCTAGTTTCCAACCCGCTTCTGTGCCATCTAACGCTCTCATATAAGCGATGAATTCATCGGTTACGGTTGAGAGCGCAACTTCGCTGATATCCATTCTGTGACGCGAAATCAGCTGTAAAAGTAGGTCAAACGGCCCATCAAAATTGGTTAGATGAACCGAAAACCCGGCAACTCTCCCCTCGCCAGAAAAGGTAGTAGCTCCGACGGTTGGTTCTAATTGCGCTCCAGCACTGTTTTTCTCAGCTATCGGGATATCAGAATCAGTACTCACGGGAGGAACCGTACTTTATTTCCATCCACTTGCCCTGAATTAACCATCGCCGTAGAGTCGCCAATTGTTGATAGAACGATAAAAGGTTAAAGAGAGGTTTCTCGATTGAGTGCTAAATCGACAATGAAAGTTCAGCCGAAAGGGCACCGAGACGAAGAGGTTGTTACAACCTCGTCTGTGCTAAATCGCGGAACTAAAACTTTTCCAATTCCTGCGCCACTTACTGAACATGGCGGTGCTCAAGTTGTTTCAGTTGTTAATCAAAAAGGTGGGGTTGGGAAAACAACTACAACTATCAACCTTGGTGCAGCGCTCGCCGAATTAGGTCGACGCGTGTTGTTAATTGATTTCGATCCACAACATTCATTATCAGTTGGTCTTAATGTAAATACCCGAAGTATCGAAGGTTCTATTTACAACTTAATGATGGATGAATCAACAAGTATTGATGATTACTTACTTAAAACTTCAGTTCCTGGAATGGACATGATTCCTAGCCATGAGGATTTGGCTGGAGCTGAAGGCGGCTTAATGAACGTGATAGCGCGCGAAAAAGTATTGAAACGCGTATTAGCGCCAGTAATAGATTATTACGATGTGATTCTGATTGATTGCCAACCTTCACTTGGTCTGCTCACTGTGAATGCCTTAACCGCATCCGATTCGGTGATTGTTCCTTTGGAATGCGAGTATTTTGCACTCCGCGGCGTAGCATTGTTAGTAGATATCATTAAAAAAGTTCAAGCTAATACCAACCCCGAATTAAAACTCATGGGTATTTTGGCAACGATGTTCGATAAGAAAACTGTGCATTCTCGCGAAGTCCTTGAGCGAATTCTTGAAGCTTTTCCAGATCATATATTTGACACCACAATTGCAAGAACGGTTCGTTTCCCTGAAACTACTGTTGCTGGTGAACCAATCACAACTTATGCAAGCACATCTGCTGGGGCTGCGTCATACCGACGACTAGCTCGAGAAGTAATTTCACTTGGAGGAGTAAAATGAGTCGACGTATTAGTTTGCCGGGAGCGGACGAACTTTTCCGCAAAACAACTTTGAGTGCGGTTCCTGCCCAAGATCCAAATGCTGAAGAAGTATCCCCAACAAATCGCGCAACGGCACCAGCTCAAGTTAAAAAAACTGGAGTTCGTACAACTCCCCGTCGTCGACCTAATCAAATAGATCGTTCACCTTCTGGTCGAGAAAGACACGATGAAAAAATTACAGTGTACATCTCGCCTGAGGAACTTTTTGATTTGGAACAAGCGCGACTACTGCTGCGTGGTGATCTAGGTTTGGCAGTTGATCGTGGTCGAATTGTTCGGGAGTCCTTAGCGATAGTAATCGCAGATCTTGAATCAAAAGGTGATCAAAGCATCATTGCTCGAAGGTTACGAGGGCGTTAAATCATTTCGAACGTGGATGCGAAGTAGCGTAGCTTTCACGTAACTTATCTATCGTTACTAAAGTGTAAATCTGAGTTGTTGTCACCGAAGAGTGTCCAAGTAATTCTTGAACTACTCGGATATCTGCCCCGCCATCAATCAAATGGGTAGCGAAGGAATGACGTAAAGAATGCGGTGTAACAATCGCTTCAATTCCAGCGCTACGAGCTGCATTTTGAACAATCTGCCAAGCGCTTTGTCGTGACAATCTGCTGCCGTTGCTATTTAAAAACAGCGCTCTCTCCTTCTGGCTCTTTACAATTGCTGGGCGCATTAACGTTAAATATTGAGCTACCGCATGTTGTGCGAAACTGCCAATAGGGATTAAACGTTCTTTACCACCTTTACCAACTACTTTCATTGTCAGGACGGCATTGTCACCATCTACCACTAGATTATTTAAATCATCAACATCAATAGCCACCAATTCACTTACACGACTCCCCGACGCATATAGCATTTCGAGTAGAGCGCGATCTCGTAAATCAATACCTAACCCATTCTTGCTCTCCAACAATTTTGTTATCTCTGCAACAGAGATAGCTTTTGGTAACCTTTTAGGAATCTTGGGCGGCAGAACCTCTCTGGCGGGATCTGGTATCGCGAACTCTTTAGCAACAAATTTATGAAAATTTCTAATTGAAACAATGTTTCGAGCAATGCTTGATTCACCGAGTTTGCGTTTTCGTAACCATCCGATAAAGCCCGAAACTTCTTCTGTAGAAATATCTGAAAAAGTTCTACCGATTTCCACCAAATAGATCTGATACAACTCAATATCTCTCTTATACGAAGTAACCGTGTTCTGGGCCAGGCCTCGCTCTACGACTAAATGATTTAGATAGGTTGTAAGAAAAGAGTTATTTTGCGCCATGGCGCAGTACTGCAGCTTTTATTAAACCAACAAATAATGGGTGTGGACGAGTTGGTCTAGATCGAAACTCTGGATGCGCTTGGGTGCCGACGTAGTAAGGATGAACATCTCTTGGCAGTTCAACATATTCAACTAGATTTCCATCTGGTGATATACCGGAAAAAACCAAACCAGCTTTTGAAATTCGTTCTCTATAAGAATTGTTAACTTCGTATCGGTGACGATGACGTTCTGAAGCTTCTGTTGCTCCATAAACTTCAGCAACAATCGATCCGCTATCAAATTTTGCCAAATACAAACCTAATCGCATGGACCCGCCCATATCGCCTTGGCCGGCAACAATCTCCCGCTGATCAGCCATTGTCGAAATAACTGAATCACTGCCAGATGGATCAAATTCCGCTGAATTAGCATTTGGAATACCGGCCATGTTCCGTGCTGATTCAATCACCATACATTGCAATCCAAGACACAAACCAAGAGTAGGAATTTTCATAGTTCTCGCAATATTAAGTGCTCCAACTTTTCCTTCAATTCCGCGAACTCCAAAACCACCGGGAACACAAATAGCATCCAGTTCGTTAAGAAGTTTTCTAGCATTATCTGGAGACTCACAATCATCGCTCGCTATCCAAATAATTTCAACCTTAGCGTTATTCGCAAAACCACCGGCACGCAGAGCTTCCGTTACAGATAAATAAGCATCTGGTAAATCGATATATTTACCAACCAATCCGACTTTTACTGTCACTGCAGGATTGTGTACCCGTTCCAACAACGTATCCCAAACTTTCCAATTCATCTCCTTCGAAGGTAATCCAAGGCGACGAACTACGAAGCCATCCAGACCTTCACTATTTAACACCTTAGGGATATCGTAAATTGACGGGGCATCTACTGCAGCGACTACGGCTTCCATATCGACATCGCACATTAGCGAAATCTTCTTTTTCACTGAAATAGGAATTTGACGATCGGAGCGAATCACAATCGCATCGGGTGTAATACCGATGGAACGTAGCGCGGTAACTGAATGTTGAGTTGGCTTAGTCTTTAACTCTCCTGACGGACCGATATATGGGACCAGCGATACATGTAAATAGAAAACGTTCTCTCTGCCAACTTCTTGACGCACTTGTCGAGCGGCTTCTAAGAAAGGTTGGGACTCAATATCTCCAACGGTGCCACCAATTTCAGTTATGACTACATCAACTTCCGGTCCGCCCATTGTTAAAATACGTTCTTTTATTTCATTAGTAATATGTGGGATAACTTGAACAGTATCCCCCAAGTATTCTCCGCGACGTTCCTTGGCAATTACTTTTGAATAAACTTGGCCAGTAGTAACATTCGCTGAGCCATGTAAATTGGTATCTAAGAACCGCTCGTAATGGCCTATATCCAAATCAGTTTCGGCGCCATCATCAGTTACAAAAACTTCTCCATGTTGGAAGGGATTCATCGTTCCTGGATCAACATTGATGTAAGGATCTAATTTCTGCATTGTTACGCGTAATCCGCGATCTACCAAAAGACGACCAAGACTTGAAGCAGTCAGACCTTTACCTAAACTTGAAGCCACTCCGCCGGTAACAAATAAATGTTTGGTTGCATGAGGGGCGGTCATGGAAGGCTAACTTATCATCGATTTTGGTTAGCCGCGAACTATCTGTAACAGCTCCTTAGCGTGTTCTTTGGCAATTGCGGAATCTTCTTGCCCGGAAAGCATCCGGGCAATCTCGGTCTCTCGATCTATCCCAATAACTTTGGAAACACTGCTCTCTGTAATTGCACCCGACTCTGACTTCACAACAACTAAATGATTATCAGCCCATGCTGCCACCTGCGCTAAATGCGTTACCACAATGACTTGCGCTTTTTTAGACAACACCGAAAGTCTGCGTCCTACCTCAATGGCTGCTTTACCGCCAATTCCGGCATCCACTTCATCGAATACATAAGTACCTAACGGTTCGCTCTCCGCAATGACTACCTCTAACGCCAACATTAATCGCGACAGTTCACCACCGCTGGCTGCCTTAGAAATTGGCAACAATTCACCACCGCCGTGGCTGGTGAAAACCATCAAGATCTCATCTAAACCATTTACCGAATAATTTTTTATATCAGCGGCATCATAAGAGTTAACGTTTAATTGGAATGTTGCTTGCGGCATCGCAAGTTGGCGCACTTCTTTAGTAACAAGTTCACCTAAATCTTTAGCAGATAATGTTCTAAGTTTGCTGACTTTAATTGCGCTTTCTTTCAATTTCGAAAAAATTCCACTAAGTTCACTTTGCAATTCCGCAATCCGTTCCTCGCCACCCGAGAGATCGCTGATCCGCTTTTGTGCCTTTTCAGCATCAACAATAATCTCTTCCAGCGCCAGATATTTATCCGAGCTTTTACCAAATCTCTTCACTAAGGAAGTTAAAACAGCGCGTCGTTCTTGTGCGCTAGCTAATGCGTTTGGATCAACATCAAGATTCTCACTATAACGAGATAAGTCCGCAGCGATGTCACTAAGATTCAATAAAACTTCCACTAGGGAATCGCGAATTTTATCCAATTCCAAATCTTTTCCAGCAATTGATTCAAGAGATCGCCGAGCTGCAAATAAGAGAGTTAAGGCATTCTCTTCATCGCTATTCAATATATTGTTAGCACTCGCTGCTCCAGCCCGTAAATCTTCGATTGAATCTAAACGTGAAATATCATTTTCTAAAGTTAATAATTCACCTGTAACTGGCCGAATTTTCAATGAAATTTCTACCAATTCTTTTAATTCGGCTATCTCTTGATCGCGCTTTTTCAAAGCGTAGATTAACTCTGAAATATTATTCGCTAATTCGTGATATCCATTGTAAAATTTACGATATTGCAACATCTCTGACTCCAGAGACATTCCCGTATATCGGTCTAATAATTCTCGTTGCCGAATGGTTTTTGTTAATCGCAAATTCGTGGATTGCCCATGTATTTCGATTAAGGTTTCTCCGAAACTTGTAAGAATTGAAGCGGGCACCGCTGTTCCGCCTAGATTTGCCCGACTCTTTCCATCACTTGATACGCTGCGCGAAAAAATTAGTTGGTTATTTTCCATCTCCGGTTCATGGATGGTTAATAGATCTAAAATTTCTGGTTGCTTTTCTTCTGTTAATTGAAATGAGCCAGCAACACTCAGCCGTTCGCTACCTTTGCGAACTAAATCTTGATCAGACTTTCCGCCCAATATGAGTGCTAACGCCGTTAGTACCATGGTTTTACCAGCTCCGGTTTCACCGGTCAGAACATTTAAACCTTTAGTAAAACTAACCACCGCATTTTCAATAACGCCAAGATTTCGAATCGATATCTCTTCTAGGCAAGTTCTAACTTCTTCACTCACCACGCCATCCCTCAACCGGTAATTTAAATTTAGCAACCAACCGATCAGTAAACAGTGCTGGATCAATATGAGCTAATTTCACTGGTGAATTATCACTTGTCAATATAACTCGATCATTTTCAATGAGTTGAAATTTCCTTAGCCCATCAGCAGAAAGCGTGGCCTCTTCTGATTCAATATCAACTGCGATAACCGAGTCCGGGCTGATAACCATAGGTCTTGAGAAAAGTGCGTGTGCAGCTAGAGGTAATAAAACTAAAGCTTCCACTTCCGGCCAAACAATCGGACCTCCGGCAGAGAATGCGTATGCGGTGGAACCGGTAGGAGTTGCACAAATAATTCCATCGCAACCCCACCTAGATAATGGGCGATGATCTATTTGCAGCAATAGCTGCACCATTGCTTCAGAGCTTCTTTCAATTGTCACTTCATTTAATGCCCAACCATGGGAGATAGTTTCACCACCGCGTTCAACCCGATATTGCAAAACCATCCGTCTTTCAGATTCATAATTCTTTCCAACAATTGCAGAAGCCAATTCAGAAATTGACGGACGGCCAATTTGCGCAAGAAAACCAACATGTCCCATATTTACGCCAAGTACCGGTATAGAACTTCCACGGATTGATTCAGCGGCTCGCAAGATTGTGCCATCTCCCCCTAGAACTACTGCCAGTTCAATTTCAGCTTTTGAAACCAGAAGTTCTAGCTCAGCTGAAGACAATCTTCTGACACCCGAGAAATCAATCTCCGTTGTTGAAACAATTTCTAAATTATGACCCGCCAATTTAGATAGCAATTCTTCGGCCGCATTCTTTGCATCTATGCGAGTCGGATGCACTACAAGTAGGACTCTTCTAGAAGTATCGTTACTCATTGCGGTCCCTTCGCTATCGCTGCATCAATCATTTCATCATTTAGGTTCGGTGCATCAGCCTTTAACCAGAGGAAATATTCCACATTTCCCGCTGGGCCGGGTAATGGACTTGCACATACCCCCAAGCAACCTAAACCTGATTCGAAAGCCGAATTTGCAACGTCCATAACTGCTTGTTTTCGTAGATGGGAATCCCTAACCACGCCTCCAGCACCAAGTTTCTCCCGACCAACTTCAAATTGCGGTTTGACCATAACTAAGAAATCGGCTGTTGGGCTAGACACAGATTTAAGGGCTGGAATAACCATCGTCAAAGATATAAAAGATAAATCAGCAACAATTAGATCAACTTCTTCTCCCACTATCTCTGGTGAAATATGTCGAACGTTGGTTCGATCTAAAATGGAGACACGTGGATCGTTTCGTAACTCCCAAGCTAATTGACCATAACCAACATCTACCGCAATAACTTTAGCTACGCCGCGTTTTAGTAAAACATCCGTAAACCCACCGGTTGAAGCACCTGCATCTAGGGAAATTTTGTCGGTAAGCGAAATTTTTGGGAACGCATCAAGTGCGCCGGCCAATTTGTGTCCGCCTCTAGAAACAAAATCATCCCGAATCCCGGCCAATTTAATTGATGTTTCGGGATTAACTTGGGTAGCCGGTTTAGTTGCCGGTATTCCACCCACTAGAACTTGGCGGGCCTCTATTAAATCGACGGCATGTTCCCTAGATCTGGAAAGTCCGCGCCGTACAAGCTCGGCATCTAAGCGAATTCGCATTTAAAACTAACTTAAATGCCTTCGATATCGGAAAGTGCGGCGTTTAATTTCTGATGTACTCGATCGAATCTTTCTCCATGTTCAGATAATGGAGCGTTGGGAATTGCCGCTATTTCTTCTTTAATCAAATGTATCTTTACCAGCGGAGTTAACTGCTCGCCTTGGTGATCTAGATCCTCGTTCATTTAACTTTACCTTTCGCCATTTTCTTAATCGGCTTTTTTACACTCTTTTTTACGCCAGATTTCTTTGCAGCGAATAACTTCTTGAGATCTGCAACTTCGGCCGCTAATTTGTCTACATCAGTTTTCTTGGCAAAGCCCATACGTTTCACGGCTGCTTCAACTTCGATTTCGATTTTTCCTTTTAACGAATCACCACTTTCCTTTACCCAAGTACCAACAGCGTTAACTACTTCCTGAGGAGATTTCTCACCTTTGCTAACTTTTGAAAGGTACTCTTTGAATACCGAAACCGGGTCGTTGCTCATGCGAGAACCGTACCTAAATTCGCGATAGTTCGCGTGCTTCTACTTGATAACGGCTCGCTAGTCCCGCGGGGCTTCTCCAAAATCTGCGGCGTAAAGCTCCTTCGACCGAGATCCATTCATCTTTCCGTAAAGTTAATGCGCGTTTACGCAGCTGAGATTTCCAAACTGCAACGTTTATCACATCAACTCCATCGCGATCCTCTCTGGAAGAAATTAATCTGAATTCCACGACTTTATCGCCACTGGGCAATTCTTTTTCCAGCGCTGGGCCGCTAAATCGACCAATTACTTTTATCTCGTTAACCGAATAATCTGCTTCAGTTATTTCTTCTTTTTGTAACGTAATCGGATTCATTGCTATCTCGCTTCTCTAGAATTTAATAAATATTCTGATAGCGATAATTCTTAGAGGAGGTACTGACATTTCCGATGTTATCTAACTGGTCTTGTGGATAGCGGGATTAATAGCTCCAAGGTCTAGCTTCGCCACTTCTACCCGCGGCAGTTAGCGCAGCTATATAAGCATCTCGTAATCGATTGCCCCAAGGTGCATCCGAAATATTCAATTCCTTGCAAGTTAAAGTTACGACAGCAGCGTCGTTTTGGCCAAGTTCAATTCGACAAGCGGCCGAAGTAATACGTAGCTCTACCTGTTCTACATCCGTTAATTTATTCGTTGCAATCGAACCAGCAATTTCTAGCGCTTTACGCGGATTTCCTAAAGCTCTTTCGCACTCGGCAATATATGGAAGTATCGAAGGTGCTCCAGACATGCGATGTGCAGCTTTTAATTCTCGAAGTGCCACATCAAATTTTCCATGTTTTACAGCTGCAATACCGGCCCTTTCGCGCACAATTGCAAGTCGCCCTGCTCTATGTGCAGCGGATTGACCATGCCAATAAGCACGCTCTGGATCTGTTTCTAAAAAGAAATCCAATGCTGCTAAATGTTTTGCTACTGCTTCGGCATTCTCGACAGCAAGTGAAGTTAATTGAAACCTAACTCGTTTTTCTAACTCTTCGCCAGTTATCTCAGCTGGAATATCCGGTTCTGCAAATTTTCTAACTCGACGTTCTAATTCACGGCGCAACAATGGTCGCTTTGTAAAACTCTTTTTTTCAGTTGGTTTATCGGAACGAGGTTTATCGGAACGAGGTTTATCGGAACGAGGTTTATCGGAACGAGGTTTCCATTCGCGCTTCTCCATTTTGCACTCCGATCATTATTGAATCTCTTAACTTTAAATTAGAAATAAAAAAGGGGCTGCATTTGACTGCAACCCCTTTTATAAAAGTATGTCCGGCGGCGTTCTACTCTCCCACAAGGTCACCCTTGCAGTACCATCGACGCTGAGAGGCTTAACTTCCGGGTTCGGAATGGGACCGGGTGTTTCCCTCTCGCTATGACCGCCGAAACTCTATTGAGATGTCAATCGTTGATTAAACAAGAAAATGTTTTGACGAAATTAATCGTGAAATTATTTTCTGTTAATCGGTTCCCGACCGTATCTCGGGAACCACACAGTGGACGCGTAGCAACTTTGTAGTTAAATCCTCGGCCTATTAGTACCGGTCAGCTCCGAGGATCGCTCCTCTTCCACTTCCGGCCTATCAACCCAGTAGTCTTCTGGGGGCCTTACTTGGTAAACCAATGGGAAACCTCATCTTGAAGCGAGCTTCCCGCTTAGATGCTTTCAGCGGTTATCTCTTCCGAACGTAGCTAATGGGCGATGCTCCTGGCGGAACAACCCACACACTAGAGGTTCGTCCGTCCCGGTCCTCTCGTACTAGGGACAGCCCTTCTCAAGTTTCCTACGCACACAGCGGATAGGGACCGAACTGTCTCACGACGTTCTGAACCCAGCTCGCGTGCCTCTTTAATGGGCGAACAGCCCAACCCTTGGGACCTACTCCAGCCCCAGGATGAGACGAGCCGACATCGAGGTGCCAAAC
>Ga0194055_10000340_pt1 | contig 36957 bp, 31 predicted proteins | sample SepL449m_MetaG_FD_155482 | JGI IMG/M metagenome (GOLD analysis project Ga0194055, IMG submission 155482) | Anoxic zone freshwater microbial communities from boreal shield lake in IISD Experimental Lakes Area, Ontario, Canada - Sep2016-L442-9m | ecosystem: Environmental > Aquatic > Freshwater >... | reverse complement strand
GAAGTCTGACATAGAAGGGGCTCCTTGCACTCTTCTGTTATAGCGCAATCCCCCCAAAAAAGTAACCGATTAAATCAACAAGCCGGTAAGCGACCGGCTGAGCTACAACGATTCTGATCCTGCCGATGGATCATGAGAAACAAGGTAACTGCAAGATTCAAGATCGAACCGCCAAGGTGCCAAGAGCGCCAAGGCAAAGTACCATGAGACCACACCATCCAATTCTGGGATCGCTCCAGTGGGTTAGGCATCCTGCCTGACAAGCATTGTGATCTTCCAATCCGACATGCGAGCGTAATCGCCCCACTGAGCCACGCCGATCCCGAACCAAGTTGCTCAGGTCTCTTCGGTCAACTCGTACTCCGGATCGGGCTCCTGGACACAGGTGGCAGTGAACTCGATTCCTTCGTAAACCTCGCGCATCGGCAATAAGCATTCGAGAAAAGGAAGTTCGATCGTCCGATCGATCCCGTGGATCGTTTGACGAAGAAATCCCCCTGCGGAACGTCGCATAACAATCGCGATTGGCTGATGCTGCTCGAGTGCGATGTAGACCTCTAGCGATGGGACCGACAGGTAGGCCGTCATCTTCTCATCGAGGTCGTAGCGCCGCGTCGACGGGGAAAGGACTTCGACGATCAAGACCGGGTGATCCTGAAAGACCGACAGCGGGTCGTTGGACTGGCAGACGACTTGGAGGTCGGGATAGTAGAAGCGTTTGGTTTCGCCGCGGTCGATACGAAGTTTGGTGTCGGAGTCGAATGGGCGACAAGGTTTACCGCGTAATTGGTTTCCCAATTGAATGAGGCAATTCAATTTGATGCAGTTGTGTCGGATGGAAGCACCCGTCATCGCTCGGACCCAACCGTCGATGTACTCGCTCTTGGTCAGAGCTTGTTCCTCAGAAGCCAAGTATTCTTCGACACTACAGTACTTCGGTTGCTCCGCGCTGCTCATCGTGCATCACTCCCAATTCACGCGACTGGACTACAAGGAACACTGCCATTTCAAGATACCTCGAACATGGCATCGATGGAATTGTCTATCCACAACCTTTTGGGGTGGAAGCATACGGGGAACGGTGCTTGGCACCAAATTACTGGTCTCCTAATGGTACTTGGTGATTTGGGTATGCTGACTCTCAGCGTTGTATGCAAAGGTCACATGCTTCGCGAGGACCGCATTCCCGCCTGATTGACCTTGCTGGATGAGATCGGTTAAACGATTCAAAGTGTCGAATCGATACGTGTTCTTGAAGTCGAGGCTCGAACCGATCGATGCCTTGAGCTCCGTTCGATTATTCATGGCTCATCTGGTTTTTCTTTTTCAAGGATGATGTGTTCCTCGATTCCGTCCTTCCCACATGGAACCCGTTTGCGAAGCGTCGCGTATCCGTCTGCGCTTACCTTTATCCCCTTAAAGCCTCCACTATGACCAATGAAAGAGCTCTTTCCCTTGCCAGATTCATCTGTGCGGAAGACGACTCTAGGAACGTAGCTTTCGTCGAGATCTTGACCAAGTACGGCCACCAATGCATCCGGAATCGGATTCTTTGTCTCATCGGTTACCATCACAGAAACCGGTACTGAATCGTCGCAACCAGGAATGAAGTAAAGAAGTAAAAAAAACGCGACGAACCTACTGATTTCATTCAAAGAATAGCACGAATAGCGGGTGCTAACGGGCAATCGGTTGCTTGCATTGGCTGCATCGCCGAAGATCTGCTGCATGTTCGTGGTGGACTGAGTCCCGCCAAAGGTGACGGTAAGACTGCCACTCCCTCCTGTGACCGTGACGTTGTCGATCCCATTGAAAAATCCATCCTTGACTGATTTTAGCTGACTAGCGGTGAAGGATGGGGGAAGAGGTCAGGGCAAACGCACCAAAGTTTTATTCGAACTGCCTCGCGGCAATCATTTAAGATGCGGTTGACCTAGGGGCAGACGTGACTTCATCGGCACAAGGCCGAAGATGGCCAAATCCTTCTGGTTTTCGTCGTTGTAGCTACCAATTGCAGCCTCCATTGGGGCCAGCCCGAATGGAAGGCAAGGCAGCCCATTCTGCTTTCCGACGAGCTTGAGTCGGCGGGGGGAACAATTTTTAGCTCCCGCTTCGATCGCACGACTCATTCTTGTCCTGGTCGCGACACGTCCTTGCCGAACGCTATTCGAGGATGTGAACCGGTATCGTTTTGATGGAGTCCGATTCCGATCGGAGACAATATAGGGCAAGTTCAAATAACGGAATTGGGCTTTGCTACGGCTCTCGCGGGGCGTTGAATGATGGCGTGGATCGGCTAGCGCCTCAGGCTCATTTTTTGGCTTGGGGAATGGGATTTCGTTTTATCGAAGCGTCCAATCAAGGTGTCATGAGTTACTTGCTTCCGAAACTTCAAAAACGGCGAATCGGGATTCTCTAATCATTGCCTACAGTTTAGCTTAACAGGCATGCAGAATTGCCAATCCATCAAGCCCGAACTGGAGACGATACCCCGCTTATGCCGGAAGTGAATTCCCCCATCTTGTGGAGCCCTTCGAGAGATCGAATCGCCGATTCCAACGTGCGTCATTTTGCGCTCAAGGTGGGTATCGACGCCGATCCGCTGTCCCAGCGTGCTGAAGTCGCCTACGAGAAACTCCATCGTTGGAGCATCGAATATCCCGCTCCTTTTTGGCGGGGGGTTTGGGATTTTTCGGAATTGCAAGGAAGCTTGGGAGAGCGCGATGGCAACCGTTCCGATCGGATCTGGGAGCATCGATTTTTCCCTGACGGGGAGCTCAATTATGCCCAAAACGTGCTCCAGCCGAATCGCTTGTCCGATCCGAAGTTCAGCGCTTCGATTGCGACGATCGCAGTGGACGAAACCGGCCATGAAGACGTCGTGACACGCCGCGCGTTGTACGATCAAGTGGTTTCTATTGCCAATTACTTTCAGTCGTTGGGGATCGGGCGTGGCGATCGGATCGCAGCGGTGCTGCCTAATCGCATCGAAGCCGTCATTGGTTTACTGGCCGCAAGCGCCCTCGGTGCCATTTGGACCAGTTGTTCCCCCGATTTTGGGGATGACGCGCTCTTTGATCGATTCGGTCAGATCGAACCCTTACTTTTGATTTATGCCACGCACGCACAGTACAACGGCAAGCGATTGGAACTGGAATCGCGCATGGAGTCGTTGATCCAGAGACTGCCGACATTGAAACATCGGATTGCAGTCGGTAGTCCATCCTTTCGAGGGGAAGGTTTTTCTGGAACGTCCGTCTCATGGAGTGATGTACTCGCGCAATCGCCAACGCAATCCGAGGATTGCTTCGACTGTCCGTTCCCTCCCCTCCCCTTCCATCATCCGCTCTATATCCTGTATTCCTCGGGTACAACCGGCGCCCCGAAGTGCATCCTTCACAGCGCCGGCGGGTCTCTGCTTCAGCATGCCAAAGAGCATCGATTGCACGTCGATCTCAAGCCCGGCGATCGTCTGTTTTACTATACGACCACAGGCTGGATGATGTGGAATTGGTTGGTCAGTGCGCTTGCCAGCGATGCGGCCATCGTTCTTTATGATGGGTCCCCGTTGACTCCCGATGCGGGAGTATTGTGGCGCTTGGCGGAACGGCATGGCGTGACCCATTTTGGGGCCAGCGCTCGCTATTATGCGGCCCTCGAAAAACAATCGTATGTTCCGAAGGATCATGTTCAACTGCCACGTCTGCGGTCGATCCTGTCGACTGGGTCTCCATTGTTGCCCGAACAGTTCCATTGGATCTATGATACGGTAGGGACGGATTTGCATTTGGCCTCGATCTCGGGTGGGACCGATATCGTGTCTTGCTTTGTCTTGGGAAATCCAACCCTTCCGGTCCACGCGGGCGAGATCCAATGTCCAGGTTTGGGAATGGATGTGGCGGTCTTCGACGAGGATGGCAACGAGCGCATTGGACAGGCCGGAGAACTCGTTTGTCGCAATGCGTTCCCCAGCATGCCGATCGGGTTTTGGAATGATCCCGAGAACCAGCGTTATCGCAGCACGTACTTCGAGCGATTTGCGAACACCTGGTGGCATGGGGATTGGTCGCTTCAATCGGAAAATGGCGGCTTTACGATCTACGGTCGATCCGATGCGACCCTCAATCCTGGGGGCGTTCGGATTGGTACGGCTGAGATCTACCGCCAGATCGAAACAATCCCCGAAGTCGCGGAGGCCGTAGCGACGGCGCTCCGGCAAGATGGGGACGAGCGAATCGTCTTGTTCGTCAAACTTCGGGGTGACGCACAATGGAGCGATGGATTGGTTGCCTCCATGAAAGACCGATTGCGCCATCACTGTTCACCGCGCCACGTTCCGGCATGGGTTGTGGAAGCTCCCGATCTGCCTCGCACGATCAGCGGGAAATTATCGGAGATTGCTGTCCGAAATGCGATTTCGGGGCAATCGATCGGTAACGCAGGTGCTTTAGCGAATCCTGAGTCGTTATCGTTCTTTCAGCGATGGCGGGAAACCATCATTAGCCGATAAGATAGCGAGACGCAACGCATTTTGAAGTCGAGCTGTTCGAGTGTCCAGGAGTTTCAGTCCGCGATTCTCCGAGGTTTCTCGTACTCGTACTCGGCGTTAGCAGTACTCGTACTCGGCGATGCCGCATCGAGTACGATTACGAGTACCATTTCATTGAGTACGAGTACGAGAAAAGCCAGAATAGCGCAACTTCAAAAGCAGCGCATCGGCGCATCACGTACGTTTGCCCCCAGATCAGTCCTAGGTTGGATCCATTACTCACTCCAGGTGTTGCATGACCCATCAACCCGATATCGCACTTCGCAAAATCGATCACGTCCGATTCTTTGTCGGCAACGCTCGTCAGTCGGCGTACTTCTATCGCAATGCCTATGGATTTGACGTCGTAGCGTACGCGGGTTTGGAAACAAAGGTTAAGAACGAAGCGGGGTATGTCCTCAAGCAAGGGGGTATTACGTTTGTGCTGATGTCGCCGCTACGCGCTAGCCATCCAGACTCCCCTCGATTGATTCAGCATGGTGACGGTGTCGCCGATATCGCACTGCAAGTCGACGATGTGCGTCAAGCCTACAACCTCGCCGTAGAGCGAGGGGCGGTGGGGGTGATTGGCCCGCGTGCGGTCGAGGATGAATTCGGCGTCTATGAGTATGCGTCCATCCGTGCCTACGGAGATACAACGCACACATTCGTCAATCGAGATCGCTATCACGGTGCCTTTGCACCCGGCTTTGACCCGATCGATCCGTCCCGTTATAGCGAATCGACCTACCATTCGACGGGCTTGCTCGCCATCGACCATATCGTCGGCAATGTCGAGGAAGGACGCATGAACGAATGGGTTGAGTACTACCGAAAAGTGCTCGGCTTCGAGCAATTGGTCTCCTTCGATGATCGCGACATCTCGACCGAGTATTCTGCGCTGATGTCCAAGGTCGTTCAGAGCGGTCGAGGCAGAATCAAGTTTCCGATCAACGAACCGGCACAGGGACGCCGTCGTAGCCAAATCGAGGAATATATCGATTTCAATGGTGGAGCAGGTGTTCAGCATATCGCGATGGCTACCAACGACATCATCAAGACGGTCAAGGCCTTGCGCGATAACGATGTGTCGTTTCTCCGAGTCCCTCGAACGTACTACGACAATCTGAAAGACCGGATCGGCAATATCAAAGAAGATATGGACGAACTGGCCGATCTAGGCATCTTGGTCGATCGCGATGATGAAGGATATATGTTGCAGATTTTCACGAAGCCCGTCCAGGATCGGCCAACGCTGTTCTTCGAGATTATCCAGCGCGAAGGTTCAAAAAGTTTCGGCAAGGGGAATTTCAAAGCGCTCTTTGAAGCCATTGAACGCGAGCAATCGATTCGAGGCACGTTGTAATGTCCCGTCCCATCGAGCCATCGATACCGGAGGGGTGTTTTTCATTGCCACCCGTCAGGACCATTCGAGACTTCTATGCGTTTGAACAGCATGTGAAGACCTGCCGAGCGCAACGGGGATTAGAGATGGTACGGCAGTGGTATGAGATCCCCGTTTTTTACTTTTCGAATCCAAATTCTGTGATTGGGCATGGAGATTTGGTGATTCCTCCATCCTCCACGCTCGAGCTGGATTTTGAGTTGGAGTTGGCAGCGGTCATCGGTAAAGAGGCCAGCGATCTTCCGTCCGACGATACGGCTCTCGATTGCGTTGCAGGATTCACGATCTACAACGATTGGTCCGCGCGCGATCTGCAGCGTCAGGAGATGGCGGTTGGATTGGGCCCGAGCAAAGGGAAAGACTTTGCGAATGCGCTAGGGCCTTGGGTGGTTCCTACGGCATCGCTCATGGATCGCTATTCCGAAGGTCGGTTTGCACTCGAAATGACAGCGAGCATCAATGGGCGAATCGTTTCGCAAGGGAATGCCGCATCGATGTACTATACATGGCCGCAGTTGCTGGCTCATGCCAGTCGTGATACGAAGTTGTTGCCCGGTGATGTGATTGGCTCCGGGACCGTCGGGACCGGTTGTATCTTGGAACTGACACCGGATGTCGTAGGTGGTTGGCTCCAGCCTGGCGATGTGGTGACGCTGAGCATCGAGCGGCTGGGAACGCTCGAAAATCGAGTCGGCGAAAAGAAACATCCGCAAACTATTTAGGAACCTGTCGATGCCTCCTTACCTTCAACGGGGTTCGATCCCGAAGAAACGTCACACCGCGCATGAAGCGCACCCCGGATTTGAGAACGAGGGGATCTTCTACGAAGAGGTCATCTCCTCCGAAGGATTCAGTCGCGCGTATAGCATCGCCTATCACCAGTATCCCCCCACGCGGGTAGTCAAGATTGAAAGCATGCCGGCTCGTCCAGTCGTGCCAGCCCCCGAGGAAACACTGAGGCATATTCATCTCAAGACGTCTGGTATGGCCCGAGAAGGGGATCCAATTTTTGGGCGCATTCCCTTGTTCTTCAACGCGGAGTGTCGCATTGGGCGCTGCCGCCCTGCCCTGCCTCAGGAGACGTTGTATCGCAATGCACGCAAAGACGAATTGATTTTTATACATTCTGGGAGCGGGTGTCTGCTGAGTATGTACGGCAGTCTGCCTTTCGGACCGATGGATTATCTGATCATTCCAAAGACCACGACGTATCAATTGGTCTTCGATGCTATTTCAGAAGCGGACATGCTCGTGGTCGAGGCAACGGGTACGATTGGTTTTCCGGCTCGCTACATCAATCCCGATGGTCAATTTCGACTGGGGGCACCTCTTTGCGAGCGGGATCTACGAGGACCGCAGTGGTCTGAACCGCATGCCGATGAAGAGAACGTGGCCCTATGGATCAACGACGATGATCGTTGGACGAAGTACACACTCGCCAATCATCCGTTTGATGTCGTGGGTTGGGATGGCATGGTGTATCCCTTTGCCTTCAATGCGGACGACTTTGAGCCGATCACCGGCACTGTCCATCAGCCGCCGCCGATCCATCAAACCTTTCAAGCGGCCGGTTTTGTAGTCTGTACCTTTGCTCCGAGAATGCTGGATACGCACCCCCAAGCGATCAAAGTCCCGTATGCTCACAGCAACATCGAATCCGATGAAGTCCTGTACTATGTTCGAGGACAGTTCGGGAGTCGCCGAGGGGTCGAATCGGGTTCCATCACCCTCCATCCGCATGGTATCCCGCATGGTCCCCATCCTGGAACAATCGTTGCTAGTCGCCCGGTCACGCACACCAATGAATTGGCAGTCATGATCGATACATTCCATCCACTCCATCGGACCAAAGCCGCATTGGAACTGGATGATCCCAACTATCCTTTCACTTGGATTTGAGGTTGTCGTGCAAATCGACGTCGCGAAGACTCCTGTCGTCAATGTTTATCAACTCCTGGTCGGTTTGGTCACTCCGCGACCCATCGCTTGGGTTTCCACCCTTTCCGATGCGGGGGTGATCAACATTGCGCCGTTTAGCTTCTTCAATTTTTTCGGGGCCAACCCGCCAGTGGTGGTGATCTCCCCTACCCTCAAGCGGGATGGGACGAAAAAAGACACGCTCCTCAACATCGAAGCCAGTGGCGAGTTCGTCATCAACGGATCGTCGGAAGCCCATGCGGAAGCGATCAATCTCACCAGCAAACCGCTGCCTCATGACAAGAGCGAACTGGATCTGATCGATCTACCGACCGTAGCCAGCCAGCTTGTCCGTCCACCTCGATTGGCCGATGCACCCTATTCCTTGGAATGCAAAGTGCTTCAAGTCATCCCTGTCGGGAATGGACCGATCTCTGCGAATTTGGTCATCGGGGAAGTGGTCATGATCCACGTGGACGAGATGATCTTGAGTCCCGATGGATCGGTCGATCCTAGGCAATTGAAATCCATTGCTCGCATGGGAAGTGATTATTGGTGCAGAACCAGCGATCTATTTGAACTCGAGCGACCGCTGTAGTCGGGCCATCGATACCAGTTGTCGCGATGCTCGATTAGGATTTTCGCGATGCTCGGTTTGGATTGTCGCGATGCTCGGTTTGGATTATCGCGATGCTCAGTTTGGATTATCGCGATGCTCAGTTTGGATTAGCCGGCGTGCGTTAGCACCCGGTTTCCGAGCGTTCTGATAGCAAACCGGACGCTAACGCGTTCCGGTTGATTGCCGAGAAAACCGGACGCTAACGCGTTCCGGCTGATATTGGGAGGACGCTGACGCGTTGCGGTTGATCGCCGAGACTTATTTGGCGATTTGTGATGATGGTTTAACGTGTTGGTAAAGAGTCATTTTCTTAAGACTAAGATTTTGCAAAGCGTTGCAGAAGGGCTTGGACTTCGGGCCGTTGCATCATCCCAAAAAACTGAGATCGCTCTGCCCATTCTCCAGCTTCGGTCGATTGCGTGATTCCGACTTCGATCGAATGAGCAATCTTGCGGCGGGTTTCGATCATCCAACGTTGATCCTCTTCTAAACCCTGTTCCAGAAATGGGTCGGAATACGGATGTAGGTTCAACCAATCGGCCAGCCATTGTTCGCGATGGAAGATACGGCGCGGGTGTACATTGGATTCTCGTTGAGCGGCTAGCCAGACTTCGAGTTGGTGTTCCAATTCCACACTCGGGGACCAAACGCCATCGGCTAGTCCCCATTGCATGGCTTCGAAGCATCCGATCGTTCGGCCGGTCATGAGCATGGGGACAGAGTGTTCGATGCCTAGCAGTCGTACGAGGCGCTGCGTCCCTCCCCATGCTGGGGATAGACCGAGTTTGGCTTCGGGTAAGCCCAATTGAGTGTCGTCAGAATCGGAGACGAATCGGTATTTGCAAGCGAGAGCCAATTCGAGTCCACCACCCAGGCATGCTCCGCGGATACAGGCGATCGTCTTCTGCGGCAATGCTTCCCATGCGTGCAGAACATCCTGTCCCAGTTTTAGAAAGGCTTGGATCTCCGCATCGGTCTTCAGTTCCAGAATGCGGCGCAGATCGGCTCCGACCACAAAGCCTTTTTCCTTGCCGCTCCGTAGCACCACCACGCGCTCGGTCGATTGCTCGTGCAACCACCCTATCAGCGATTGTAATTCGAGAAAGACCGCTTCGAACAAAACATTGAACCGCCGGTCCTTGACATCGATCCAAACGGTAACCCACCGCGGATCGGAATCGTCCATGCGCAAGTGATGAAGATGAAGAGGCATATCAAGCTCGCTGTTCTGGAGGAATCCAAGAGCGGATTGCAGGACCGACGTACTCTGCCAACGGACGAATCAGCCGATTGTCGCTTCGTTGTTCCAAGACGTGCGCTGCCCAACCTGAAATTCGTGACAACACAAAAATGGGGGTAAACATGGGCGTTGGTATTCCAAGGGACCTGTAGAGAGATGCGCTATAAAAATCAACGTTCGGAAACATTTTCTTCTGCTCTCGCATGATCCGCTCGATCCGCTCGGAGATGTTGTAAATGTTCTGATTGCCGGTCGCGTCACAGAGTTGCTTAGACCACGGTTGGATCACATCGGAACGCGGATCGGCCCCTTTGTAGACTCGGTGCCCGAACCCCATGACTTTTTCTTTTCTGGAGAGCAAGCCCAGCAACTCGGCTTCGGCATGGTCGGGATCGCGCATGCGTTCGATCAATTCCATGGCCGCTTCATTCGCTCCGCCATGAAGTGGGCCTCTCAACGCACCGATGGCTCCTGTGATGCAAGAATGAAAGTCCGACAACGTGGATGCGATGACTCGGGCCGTGAAGGTCGACGCGTTCCATTCGTGTTCCGCATACAGGATCAGCGACACATCCATCGCCCGTTGCTCTAAGGGCGACGGTTTTCGATCGCGCAGGTCCCACAGAAATTGCTCGGCGATACTGTCGCCGCGTGCACCTGCATCGATGCGTACACCTTGTTGGGTGAATCGATACCAATAGGTGAGTGCAGACGGGGTAACGGCCAACAATCGTTCTGCAACTTGTACCGCTTGTTGCGGGTTGGTCTCAGGTTCGAGTGTCCCCAACATCGATACAGCCGTGCGCAGCACATCCATTGGATGCGCCGACGGGGGAATCGCTTCTAGGACTTGAGCCAACGCGGGGGGAATGGATCGGGCGTGTCTTAACCGTTGGCGAAATTGTTGTAGTTCCTCAGAGCTGGGCAATCGACTGTGAAGCAACAAATAGGCGACTTCTTCGAAGGTCGAATGCTTAGCAAGGTCTTCGATGGCGTAGCCCAAATAAGTAAGCCCAACGCCCGAAGCGCTCACGGTGCTCAGTTTGGTGCGGCCCGCGATGATTCCATCGAGTCCGGCTTTGGGAGCGGAAGGATCGGTAGATGATGCAGGCTTGGGGGGAGACGGATCGACACCCATGATGGTTCGCTTTCGGGGTTAGCTGGTTTTGGGAGGAAGTTGGGAGGCGGAATTGCTTTTAGGCGTATGCTGGGCTTCCGCCTCGTAGTAGTTGAGCAATTGGTAGAGGGAATCGCGCGTTTGCAACTCACCTAAAATGGCGCTTTGGTTTCCATCGCGACGAATGGTCTGGTAGGCGCGTTGTGCGGCATGATTCATGGCGCGGAATGCCGTCAGCGGATAGAGGACCATCCGTACCCCCGCCTCACGAAATGCATCCAAGCTGAGCATTGGAGTTTTGCCGAATTCGGTCAAGTTCGCGAGGATTGGAACAGGGACATCGCGAGTGAAGGTTCGGTAGTCCTCTTCGCGGGTGATGGCTTCGGCAAAGATCATGTCGGCGCCGGATTCAACATAGAGATTGGCTCGTGCGATGGCGCTGGATAGCCCTTCCACGGCCACGGCATCGGTGCGCGCCATGATCACAAAGTTTGGGTCCGTGCGGGCAGCGACGGCAGCTCGAATGCGAGCGACCATCTCCTGCGATTCAACCAGTTGTTTGCCAGGCCGGTGGCCACATCGTTTCGCGGCAACTTGATCCTCCATATGAACAGCCGCAACACCGATCCGTTCCATTTCTCGAATCGTACGTGCGATGGTTCCTTCGGTCCCCCACCCCGTATCGATGTCTACCAGCAGCGGCAGGTCGCAGGCACTGGTAATCCGGCGCGCGTCTTCGAGGACATCCTCCAAATGCGTGATTCCTAAATCGGGCAAGGCGTGCGAAGCATTCGCGACTCCCGCACCCGAAAGGTAGATTGCGCGAAAGCCAGATTGTTGAGCTAATAAGGCTGCGAGGGGATGGATCGTGCCGACGATTTGCAATGGCTGCTCTTGTTCGAGCGCGGTACGAAATCGTTCCCCCGCACTTCTCGATAGAGGGTTCGAAGGTGCAGGCTGCGAACGCAGTTTCCCATCGGTGGACGAGTCGGAAGGAGCCATAGTGCTTGGTGCCGGATGGAGGAATGCGTTTTGGGTGGGATAAGAAAAACGTTCCGGTGGATTGCATCGGTGTATCGGAAACGTCTGGGAGTTCCGGTCAGCAGTCCTCTCTTTTCATTATGGTAGCGTGAACCGAGGGTGGTGGGGCAGGTACGTCTCGGGAACTTAATCCTCGCGATCGGTTTCCAATGTGGACCTGGACGCTTGATCCACTCCCCTATAAAAATCGGTTACACTGGCGAATCAAGTTTGATTTTTCTCTCCCAGTGGACCTGTTGAGAATCCAAAGGGCATTGCTCGCATGAATTCTTCGGATGCAAGCGTTGTTGGGCCGATCGATGGCGTGATCGAAGCCATTGCAGAGTATGCCGCCAATCCACCCGAGCCATCTACGGAATCTTTAACGACCGCCCGATATTGCTTGCTCGATAGCCTCGGTTGCGGTTTACTCGCACTGCAGTACCCGGCATGTACGAAGTTACTAGGTCCTGTCGTACCAGGCGCGATTCTTCCTAACGGCGCTCGCATCCCTGGGACGCCATGGCAATTGGAGCCGGTCGCAGCGGCTTTCAACATCGGCTGCATGATCCGCTGGTTGGACTACAACGATACATGGCTGGCCGCCGAGTGGGGACATCCTTCCGATAACTTTGGTGCCATCCTTGCGCTGGCCGATTACTTGGATCGCAACCCCAACAATCCATGGCAGCCCGGCCGCCAATGGAACTTGGACGACGTACTCCGCGCAGCGATTGCAGCCTACGAGATCCAAGGCGTATTGGCTTTAACGAACAGTTTTAATCGCAGGGGATTGGATCATGTGCTGCTGGTTCGGGTGGCTTCCACGGCGGTAGCTTGTGGCATGTTGGGTGGGGATCGAACGCAGATTGCCGCTGCGGTTTCTCAAGCCTGGTTGGATGGTGGTGCGTTGCGAACCTATCGCCATGCGCCGAACACCGGGTCTCGCAAGAGTTGGGCGGCTGGGGATGCAACGCGTCGAGCGGTTCAGTTGGCGCTCTGGACGATGACAGGCGAGCGCGGCTATGCCACTCCATTAACCGCCAAGCAATGGGGGTTCCAGGATGTCTTGATGGGTGGGCAGCCCCTGACGTTGTCCCGACCTCTCGGTTGCTACACGATGGAGAACATCCTTTTCAAAGTCTCTTTTCCAGCAGAGTTTCACGCCCAGACGGCGGCCGAAGCCGCATTGCAATTATCGCCGAGTGTTCGAGATCGGTTGGATTCGATTCGCGAGATCCGTATCCACACCCAGGAATCGGCCGTTCGCATCATCGACAAGAAAGGTCCGCTGCACAATCCGGCCGATCGGGATCACTGCATTCAATACATCGTCGCGGTCTCATTGATTCATGGCGATTTAACTGCCGAGCATTACGAAGACCGAGCAGCGAGCGATCCTCGTATCGATGCCTTGCGCGAGAAGATGGTCGTGATCGAGGATCCGAAGTACACGGCCGAGTATCTGGACCCGGACAAGCGTTCGATAGGCAACCGGATCGAAGTGCTCTTTGAGGATGGGACGAAAACACCCAGCGTCGAAGTCGAGTACCCGATTGGACATCGTCGCCGACGAAACGAGTCGGTCCCGTTGCTGGTAGAGAAATTTCGTGAGAACATCGCCCGTCGTTTGGACCCTGATCAGCAACGACAGGTCCGTGTCGGTTGGGATGAGGGAGATTCTTTTCTGGCTCAGCGAGTCTATGATTGGATGGATCGATTGGCAGCCCCTACGCAGGGAGAAAATGTCTCGGCGCCGCCGGCGAAGCGATCGTAATCCAAACCCCAGGACCAAGTATGTCGACGCTGCAAGAGATTACCGAATCGATCCAAGACCAAGAGAAAATCCTGCTCCAAGGGGGTGGGAAATCCGGATGGGATCGGCAGCGCAAATTGGGACGATTGCCGGTGCGAGAGCGTTTGGAACTGCTCTTGGATCGCGATCAGCCCTTTTTGGAACTGGGGCTTTGGGCCGCATATCAAATGTATCCCGATTGGGGTGATGTCCCTGCGGCGGGGGTGTTGACGGGGATCGGATGGGTCGAAGGAAGACCCTGTGTCATTGCGGCGAACGATGCGACGGTCAAGGCCGGGGCGATGTTTCCACAATCGGTGAAGAAGCTGATTCGGGCTCAGAAGATCGCACATCGATTGCGGTTGCCAATCCTCTATCTTGTCGACTCGGCCGGCGTCTTTCTACCTCTTCAAGATGAGATTTTTCCAGACGAAGATGACTTTGGCCGAATCTTTCGGAACAACTCGATCTTGTCCGAAGAAGGTATCCCTCAAATCGCTGCAGTCATGGGGAACTGCATCGCCGGAGGCGCGTATCTTCCCGTTTTGTGCGACAAGATCTTGATGACACAAGGGAGCCAATTGTGCTTGGCTGGCCCAGCTCTTGTTAAAGCCGCCATCGGTCAAACGGTCGATCCCGAAGAATTGGGTGGGGCCTCTATGCACTCCGAGATCAGCGGTACCGTCGACTTTTACGAGCCGGATGACACGGCATGCATCGCTCGATTACGATCGCTGGTGGACTTGCTTCCGAAAGCGCCCATGAGACCTGAGTCACGCGATCCCGAACGCACGGCCGAGGATCTGTACGAGCTGATTCCTGCCGATGGTCGCGGGGAATACGATGTCCGCGATGTCTTGAATTGCATTCTCGATGCGAAGAGTTTTCAGGAATTCAAAGGGAGCTATGGCAAGACCTTGGTCACCGGTTACGGCCGCATCCACGGGCATGCCGTTGGTATCGTGGCCAACCAGCGCAAACGATCGCAGACCGCTCACAAAGAGGTTCAGATCGGTGGTGTTCTGTACGGAGACGCCGCAGAAAAAGCCGCCCGTTTCGTCTCGGATTGCGATCAGAATCGCATTCCATTGTTGTTCCTACAAGATGTTCAAGGATTCATGGTTGGCAAACAGGCCGAGCAGTCGGGAATCATCCGTTCGGGAGCTCAATTCGTTCGTGCGATGAGCGTTGCGACGGTTCCTAAGTTCACAGTGATCATCGGTAGTTCGTATGGTGCGGGCAATTATGCGATGTGCGGACGGGCCTATGATCCTGCGTTGATTTTGGCGTGGCCGCATGCGCGCTTTGCCGTCATGGGAGGGAACCAAGCAGCAGACACGCTGCTGGCGCTCCGCGTCCGCGAAGCCGAAAAATCAGGCCAGGGACTGTCTGAAAGCGCCATCGAAACCATGCGAAATGCCATTCGCGAGCAGTATCAATCACAAACAGATATCCGATACGGTGCGGCTCGCGGTTGGGTCGATGCGATCATCGCTCCGACAGCGACCCGTCGCTGGCTGGGTGCAGCCCTTTCGGTCCATGAAGCCCATCGCGCAACCGATCCTCAAAAACCGAAGAGGGACGTATGAGCCGCTTTGTTCGCATCGGCAATGCGCAAGCGTTCTGGGGAGACTCTCCGTCAGCGGCTAGTCAATTGCTGACCCAGGTGCCTGAGCTTGACTATTTGACCATGGACTATTTGGCCGAGGTGTCCATGTCGATCTTGGCCGTGCAGCGCGACCGCGACCCCAGCAAAGGCTATGCCCAAGACTTTGTCGAGGTGGTGCGTGGCCTTTGCGATTATTGGGGGGCGGGGGGCCAATGCCGATTGATCGCCAATGCCGGAGGATTGAATCCTTTTGGCTGTGCGATGGCGTGCAAGGAGGCCCTCGAACATGCCAAGTGCCGAGGTTTGAAGATTGGAATCGTCTCGGGAGATGATGTCGTAGCGATTCTCAAGGACGCGGATGAGATTGCGAGTTCATGGAACCATCTCGACACGCAGCAATCGATCGATGCGGTTCGAAATCGTATCTTGACCGCCAATGCGTACATGGGTTGTTCGGGAATCTTGGAGGCGTTGCATCAAGGAGCTGACATTGTGATTACCGGCCGCGTGGCCGATCCGTCGATGGTGGTCGGAGCCTATGCGCATTATTGGAATGTGCCGCTGGATGACTGGCAGCGATTGGCAGGTGCGACGGTGGCGGGGCATTTATTGGAGTGTGGCACGCATGCGACAGGCGGGATATCAACCGATTGGTTGGATGTTCCGGACCCAGCGCACATCGGTTTTCCGATTGCAGAAATCGCAGAGGATGGATCCTGCATCCTCACCAAAGGACCTGGGACGGGAGGGCAAGTCACCCGATCTACGATCCAAGAGCAACTGGTCTATGAAATCTCCGATCCTGCCCGCTATATCAGTCCCGATGTGATCGTTTCTTTTCTGGGGCTTGAGGTCGCACAACGGGGCCTGGATCGAGTGTCGGTTCGAGGAGCCATCGGATCTCCTCCACCGCCGACGTTGAAAGTCAGCGCCACCTATCGGGATGGATATCGAGCGGCGGGAATGCTCACCATCATTGGATACGAGGCGGTTGCAAAGGCCAAACGTTGCGGAGAGATCGTCCTGCAACGATTGCAAGACGCGGGCTGGACTTTTCGAGACAGCATCGTCGAGTGCTTGGGTGCTGGTGACAGCGTACCCGTTTTTTCGTCGGAAGTTCCATCCTATGCTTTGAATGAGTGCGTGCTCCGTATAGCCGTCGAGTCGGATTCCAAGCAGGCAGTCGAAGCGTTTACACGAGAAATGATACCGTTGGTAACGGCAGGTCCTCAAGGAACGACCGGCTACGCGGAGGGTCGTCCGTCCGTCCATCCCACGGTGCGGTACTGGCCATGTTTGATCCCGTCCAATCGAGTCCATTGCCTGGTGAATTTTATTGAAACCGAGGATCGGCTAGACCAGCGATCGGTGCTTCCCAAGTGGCCAATGGGAGACGCAAAATCCAATCCTTCATACGGCTTGCATCCTATGTCCAGCTCCCATACAGGGCATGGCAACGCGTATGATAATGCGGTGCAGCTGACACTGACGCCAGGATCCCTACCGATACCGATTCCGCGATTGCGCGATGTTGCTTACGGTCGCAGCGGGGACAAGGGCATTCATTCGAACATCGGCGTTATTGCACGCGATGCGGACAACTACCGCGCACTTCGGGAGTGGTTAACCACCGATCGAGTCCGCGAGTTCTTTGCGCCGATGGGAGTCCAACAGGTGGAGCGATTTGAATTGCCAAACTTGATGGGTTTGAATTTCGTGGTCCATGGAATCCTTAAACGTTCCATCAGGAATGACGCGCAAGGCAAAGCGCTCGCGCAGGCCTTGTTGTCTATGCCTCTGTCGGGTTATCCGGAGAAGCAAAAGCATTGATTAAGTGGTTGAAGTTGTCTCCCTTTTCTCTCCTCGGCGACCATGACCAACGAATCCAACACGCAACCAATTCCATTTGAATCCTCCGGTCCCGATCCCTTGCATCCTTGGGTGGATCGGTTGACGGTTGGCCAGGTTTTGAGAGAGACGGCGCGCCGCATCCCGGATCAGGATGCGGTTGTTTTCCCGGGGCTGCCGTGGCGACTGACATGGCGCGAATTGGATCGTGAAGTCGATCGTGTTGCCAAAGCTTTGTTGGCACTAGGATTTCAGCGAGGTGATCACTTCGGTATTTGGGCGACGAATGTCCCTGCCTGGGTCTTGTTGCAGTTCGCGACGGCTCGCATTGGAGTGGTTCTAGTCACGATCAACCCGTCGTATCGAACGAGCGAATTGGCCTTTGTGATCGGTCAAGCCGAACTGAAAGGGCTAGCGCTCATCGATCACTATAAGACCACCCATTACTTCGAATCCTTGAGGGAGGCAATTCCCGAGTTGGTGGACGCTGTGCCCGGAGATCTCCGGTGCGATCGCTTCCCCCGTCTAAAGACAGTGATCTCGCTTCGGGGAGAGACGTTGCGAGGAACTCTCTCGTGGGAAGATTGTTTGGCGTATGCCGAGCGGGGAAGTACCTCCGAATTGGAAGCCCGCGAAGCGTCCCTCGAGTGCAACGATCCCATCAATATTCAATATACATCCGGAACGACGGGGCAACCCAAAGGGGCCGTTTTGTCTCACCGCAATATCCTTCTCAACGCGTACTACGCAGGAGCTGGACAAGCCTTTGCGTCGAACGATCGTTTGTGCATTCAAGTTCCTTTGTACCATTGCTTTGGCTGTGTGCTCGGAACGCTCTGTTCCATCATTCATGGGACAACCATGGTCTTTCCATCGGAGACATTCCATGCGGCCACATCTCTGCATGCCATCGAAGAAGAAAAATGCACGGCGGTTTATGGAGTTCCTACGATGTTCATCGCCATGCTGGAACACGCCGACTATCCGAAGCGCGATGTGAAGTCACTGCGAACGGGCATCATGGCTGGGAGTCCGTGCCCGATCGAGCTGATGAAACGAGTCACGACGGAGATGGGGGCGGAGCAGATGACCATTGGCTACGGCCAGACCGAAGCAGCGCCCTTGATCACACAGACCCGAGTCGATGATTCCTTGGAACTGCGCGTTGGGACCGTTGGGCGCGTTCTGCCCGGTGTCGAGGCCAAGATCATCAACCCAGAAACGGGAGAGACTTTGCCTCCAGGACAGGCGGGTGAACTCTGCGCGCGGGGTCACAATGTCATGATTGGATACTTTCGATTGCCCGAGAAGACGGCCAATGCCATTGACCCCGATGGATGGTTGCATACTGGGGACCTGGCAATGCAAGAGCCCAATGGATACTTTCGCATTACAGGTCGATTGAAAGATCTCGTGATTCGGGGGGGCGAAAACATTTTCCCACGTGAGATTGAGGAGTTGCTTTATCAACACCCGGCCATCAAGGACGTCCAAGTCATCGGCGTTCCTGACCGCAAGTTTGGGGAGGAAGTGATGGCATGGGTATGCTTGCGCGATGGAAAGCACGCGACGTCCGACGAGCTACGCGAGTTTTGCAAAGCTCGGCTGGCCTACTTCAAAGTGCCGCACTATTGGAAGTTTGTCGAAAGCTTTCCTACGACGGTGACGGGCAAGATCCAAAAGTACCGAATGCGCGAGATCAGTATCGAGGAGTTGGGTTTGCAGGCGGTTGCGAAGATCGAGATGGCTTAGTGCGGAGTGAAATATTCACTCAATTTTGGTGGTGATCTACATTGAGCCAGATGCAAAAGGTTTCGTTTCGCTCCCTGAAAGCCCTCCTGTATGGGTTTCGTGCCATTGGCGACCCGAGTTAGGAGAGACTTGCTTGGGGTGCCTGCGGAGGTTGAAGTAATCGGAACGATCATTTTCAACGTGGATCGGCTAGCGCCTCAGGCTCAAGAAGAACTGAAAATCACCTGACTGCGAGCCGTTATTTGTCCTGGGAGCGATTCCAAGACGGAGGGCGTTTTTCTAGAAACGCGGTCAATCCTTCCAGTGCTTCCGGGCTTTGCCTGGCTTTCAAGTGATCCTTGATGGTGGTTTGAGAATCCGAGTTGGATAACCCCAATTTGGAATAGTCGCGATAGTTTGGACCTTCGAACGCGCGATGGATCAAACGCTTAGTTTCGATAATGGTGTTGGGGCCTCCTGCCAGTACATCGTCCGCCATGCGTTGGGCTTCTGAGAGCAATTGATCTTCGGGAATGATTCGTTGAATCAACCCGATCTGTTGAGCTCGGTGGGCGTCGATGGTATTGCCCAACAGAAAGAGTTCGGTCAGATCTCCCTCGCGAACTTTGGTTTTCAGGACATCGCTGATGAGGGCTGGTAGCAATCCACGGCGCGCCTCAGGAAACGCGATCTTCAGTTCCGAAGAACCAATCGCCATATCGCATGCTGCCATCACCCCGGCTCCTCCGGCGTACACGCCACCGTGGACTGCGGCGATCGTGACGAGGGGGGAATAGCGCAAGGCCTTGAGGGTCAAGGCGACACCGTGGGCTGACTCAACCACCAAGTTAGGATTAGACGCTTCGGCCAAATCCAAGCCAGCGCAAAAGACGGGGCCATCGCCGCGCAGGATGACGACCCGTGTCTGGCCATCCTGTTGGAGTTGTTGGAGTGCGTCGACCAAATCTTTCATCATGCCGATAGAAAGGGCGTTGCGCCGCTCCGCACGTTTCATAGTCACAATCGCGACACCCTTGCGGACCGATTCGACTTCAATATTGGATGGCACGTCGTACCTCTTTCTGAGTTACAGTCCGATGTGTATTTTTCGGCGAGCTTCTTGTCGCGAAGAACTTGGATAACGGAGTGTCAAGTTGCGAGGGCCCAAGTCCAAGTACCGACTTGAGCTCGAAAAATTTCTCACGTTCCGCGATGTCAGATGTGTTTGTCGATCGTTCGCGGATCGAGTGGAATGCCAGTGACTTCAATATCGGCAATGAGTTCTTGGTAGAGGATCGATTGTGGGTCCATTACCGCACGGCCGATTTCAGCCCAAAGATGGTGAAGCTTTGGAGAGGCTGGACGACCGTGCAAATTCAATTCGGCTTCGAGATCGAGGGCCTGTGCGATTAAGCCGTACTCACGTTGAGGTTTGTCCATCGCAACCGCATACACCAACGATGCGACCGAGAAACACAACTGATCAAAGATCCCCCCTTCGTCACCGAGCAAATAGCTTTGCTCGATGAAGCTCTTTTGGTAGCGAGCGATGATCATCAGAATTCGACGTCCGAGGATTCGATTGCGGCGAAATCCTCGTTGGATCCAGCGACGTTTCTCGGGCGTTAGGTTCCGTACACCGTCCAGTGATCCAGGCCATGGATGGAAGGAACCGAGTGTGGTTCGCGCGACGTACCAACCAAAGGACGCCTTCTCCTTCCAGCCAAAACTCCCTTTGGCTTCCGCGACTCCGATCGGTTCCAGGAATTCGGTACGAAGCGTGCGAGTCATCGCGTTCGGAGCACCCACGTCCGCGAGAACGGGGTTCGGGCCTTCGTAAACGGTAGCGATCGTGAACTCGTGCATGTTCTCGCCGATGTAGTTCTCGATGTAATCGTGACCGCTGCGGTTGGCTGCATCCCCTTCCTGGCGTACTGCTTGCCGGCGTTCATCCACGTGGACTGATCGTCCACCTTGGATCTGGTAGCAATGAATAGCCGTGTCGAGCAGGGCTTTGGTGGCGTATACCTTGGCGATCATACCAATGGTTTCATCACGCACGCCGTTGGCTGCAAGACGGAAACAAACATCGCCGAGTATTCGGCTGGCCAAAGCGTGGCAGGTAGCTTTTCCAATCCACGTTTGAATTCGGGGAGATTGTCCGATGGGTTTGCCAAATGTGCTGCGAAAGGCTACCCAGCCACCCGGTTGGTACTTCTTGGTTCGGCCACCGGCAGCGGGTTCGGAACGGAGAGGATCCTGAACGAGCTGCGCGATGAGGCGAAAGATTTTCGCGGCGCTGTTCACGCAGATACCGCCGCGCCCCTTGGCGAGTGAGCTGAAGGCCTGGGCCAACCCTCTCCCTTTCGGGCCGAGAAGATTGCCGACAGGTATGGGATAGTCGGTGAGTCGGAAACGAGCATTCCACAAATAATCGAACGCCGTCAATCGATTGCGGATCATACGAAAGTGTTCGGTGTCTTGCTTGGGAACCTCCAAGATCATCATGGCGGAATCGCGCCCTTTGGTGAGCCCCTCCTCTTCGAGCTTGAGCACGAGGACGCAGATACCGCCGTACACAACATTGGTGATCGGCCATTTCACGCCCGAGACCAAATAGTGATCTCCGGCACGGCGGGCGATGAGAGCGAGTTTGCTGGGATCCGCCCCAACGCTCGGTTCGGTGAGTGCAAATGAACCGAGGAGTTCACCGCGAGCCATCTTGGGTAAGTATTCCCGCTTCTGCTGTTCCGTACCGAAGTCAAGCAAGGGGGTGACCGGTCCGAGGAAGTTATGGACTTCGAACATGACCGCAAGATCGGGATGGATCATGGTCAGTGTGCGGAGGAGTGGCCCCAGGTCTCCGAGCCGCGCGCCGCTCCCCTCATACTCTTTTGGTATCGCCAAGCCGAAGAAGCCCAGTTTCGCTAGCCCAGAGATGGTTTCAGGTTGAAACAACATCTTCGAGTGATCGAGCAGCGTTCCGTTGTTCTTGCGCTGGAGGAGGAATTCGACGCAAGCCGCCATGACCTGAGCGACTTCCTTCGATGGCTGAAAAATCCCCGCGTCAAATTCCGAAGCGCGTGGGTTGCCGAAAAGACTCGTCAGTGTTGGTGCCTCGCCGGAGAACTGACCCTCCGCGTATCTATCGGCATCATCAAGTGTCGAAAGGGATGCAATCTCATCGGCCGACTTGCCCGCCTGAGCCAGAATCAAGCTGAGAGCATCCGCACCGCTGAGAACGGCCGCTTCAGACGGTTTGGGCGATGAAGAATTGGTAGCAATGGGTTCCTCGGTGGTCTGTGACATAAATGAGTTTCCTATTGCTTTGAGAAGAAGAAGGCAGGATCGAACGCCCCGCCTCATAGTTTACTGGAGTTCGGATGTCTCGGCATATGGATTAGCCGTTTTCTGCACTTAGCGATTCACCCAATCCAGGCATTCCCGAAGAGCAATCGATTGCTTTTCCGAACATCGATTGCTTTTTGGAAGAAGGAGACACAGCCTACAAAAGTCGATTTTCGTTTCCGTGAGCCTGAGGCGCTAGCCGATTTTGGCATGCTGAAAGAACTCGGCTAGCTTAGTTTGACGTTGCGCTGTTTTGGCATCTCTCGTACTCGCACTCAATGAAATGGTACTCGTACTCGATGCGGTTTCTTCGAGTACGAGTACTGCTAACGCGGAGTACGAGTACGAAAAACCATGAGATCATTGGATTGGGGCTCCGACTGGCTCAGAACGCGCAACCTCCAAACTAGCGCCTCAGGCTCACTTGTGTCGACTGTGTCCAAAGTGAGACTACAACTACATACGGAGGCTGCCATCGAGCCTGAGGACGGTGCCATTGAGCATAGGGTTTTCAAAAACATGTTGAACCATCGCGGCGAATTCGTTCGGCAGTCCAAAACGTTTGGGAAAGATACTTTGATCGAGCAATGGCTGCCGAACCCTTTCCGAAGCCGCTTGCATCATCGGGGTCTCGAAGACACCTGGTGCAATGCTGAGGACTCGGATGCCCCATTTGCCCATTTCTCGCGCCAGAGGCAATGTCATCGATGCGATCGCACCTTTGGACGCAGAGTAGGCAGATTGTCCGATCTGACCATCAAACGCCGCGACCGAAGAGGTCATCACAATCACTCCGCGTTCACCATCCGGATCCTGCGGAGGGGATTCTAAAATGGCTTCGGCGGCCAGGCGGACGACGTTGAATGTACCGTGAAGGTTGATATCAATGACCCGTCGAAAGTTTTCCAGCGATGCTGCCCCATCCCGTCCGATCAACCGCTCACCATGCAAGATCCCTGCACAACAAATTGCGCCGGACAATGGCCCTAAACTTTCTTTCGATCGATGAATTGCATAGGCGATCGAGGATGGATCGGTGACGTTGGCTTGCACGTGGACGTAGCGATGTTGACCGAGAGACACTGCGAGTGGATCGGCAGGAGCAAGATCAATCCCGAGTATCTTTGCGCCACCCTGTAGGAATTGCCGGGCGCAAGCGAGTCCGAGCCCTGAACTAGATCCAGTAATAAGTATCGTGGCATCCGAGATTCGCATGGGTTCTTTGGAGCAAAGAGGAAGAAGACAGGAAAGAATGAATCGATTTGCGGGATGAGGATCCTTTAGGAGGATTCATGCAAGCATCATAGGGGATAGAGCGCATGGCTGAAATTGAAGTGGGAGGAAATTTCATCCGGACTTGAGATTCCCTCCAAATGTAGCTTGGAGTATGGTTTTTAAATTGCCTTTGTCACCGACCGATCGGCCGCAGGTTTTTTCGCATTTCTCCACAACGTTTAATGAGCAATCCAAATCCCACTCTAGGCGATCTCAACTCCGTCTTTGGCATCGATAGCGGACTTTCGTTTCATGAACACTCCAGCGGACTGATCTATGGAAAAGTAAAAACAGAACGTTGCACCGGAGCGTTCTTTTTGCAGGGTGCTCACGTCACGGATTTTCAACCTGTGCAAACGACACGTCCGGTTTTGTTCATGAGCAACAGCGCGGTCTATGCAAAAGGAAGGGCTTTGCGAGGAGGGATACCGATCTGCTTTCCGTGGTTTGGGAGTCACGCCACCGACACCCAACGACCTGCGCACGGGTGGGCTCGCGTTTCGCCATGGTCGGTCGCGCAGACACGATGGCAATCTGGCGATATTGAAATCGTATTAGCGCTGCAGGAGTTTCCGTTCTCGCTGGAGTATCGGCTGGTCTTTGGTCGGGAAATGAAAGCCGCATTCGTGGCAAAAAACATTTCCGATGACTCGATCCATTTTGAGGTCGCGTTGCATACTTATTTTTCAATTGGTGCGATTCGTTCTATCACTATCGAAGGGGCGCTTTCGTCCATCCCTTATTTGGACCAACTGACCGGAACGAACCAACCTGCCACGGGTCAACCGATTCGCTTTACCGAAGAGACCGATCGGATCTACCGAGGAACCGCCACCGAAATCAGGCTGCGGGATCCCTATTGGAACCGTACCGTTTCGATCCACTCCAAGAACTCCGGATCCACGGTCGTTTGGAATCCGTGGATTGCTAAATCCCAGCGATTGGCTGATTTCGGAGATGACGAATATTTGAGGATGTGTTGCATTGAAACAGCCAATGTTGGAGAAAACCGTGTTGCGATCGGGGCTGGAGAATCGCGGGCGACGGAATTAGTGCTTGCGGTAGAGCAGCGATAATACTGTGATAGCCTTGGGTTTTTTTGATGTTGCGCTATTCGAGCCTCTCGGAGCCAGAATCCATGTTTTCCCTGGCTTTTTCGTATTCGTACTCGTACTTTGTGTTAGCGGTACTCGTACTCGATGCGGTATCTTCGAGTACGAGTACCATTTCATTGAGTACGAGTACGAGGGAAGCCGAAATAGCGCAACGTCAAAAGGTGTAGTCACGCACCACGCGCCGTATGGCCTTCCATCGTCGCGACGCTGGAAGGGAATTGCACCGATCAAGAGGAGTTGCCGTGAACAGAACAATAATCGGATGGTTTGGCTGGGTCGTTCTATCGAGTGTGGTCTGTTGTGCCGGTGATGGCGAAGCGTTGCGAGACGCCGCACGACGAGGGGATGTTGAGGCGGTGCAATCGCTGTTGGGCAAGGGTGCCGACATCAACGCAGCCTCTTCATATGGTGTGACCGCTCTCGCGATCGCATGTGACCACGGACAGATTGAAGTCGTTCATGTCCTGATTTCGGCGGGTGCTGAGATCAATACGAAGGATCGCTTTTACAAATTCTCGCCCCTGAGTTGGGCGGCGATGCGTCAACGCCGAGACATCGTCAAAATGTTGATCGATGCTGGCGCTTCGGACGTCGATGGTGTGCTGAGTAATGCAGTTGGGATGCAGCAGAGCGATGTGGTCGAATGGATATTGGCCGGAGGCAAAGCCAGCGAGAAAACGATCTCGGATTTGGTCCTCGCGACAAGAAATGCAAAGCGGAAAGGAGCCGCATCGGAAAAGCTCGATGCTATCCTGGGAATGCTAGAAGAGCAGCTTTCCGAGGATGCGAAATCACGATTGCGAGAGGCCGAAGCGTTGGAAGCTATTACCAACAAATGGGCCGACTACGTGGGGATCTACAAGAACGATTCCAACAGTTGGACGATCAAAGTGGTCGATGGAGAATTGGCTGCAACGGATCCAAATACTGAGCGTTCGATCGTGTTGCAACTATCCGAACCCGATAGTTTCACGTCGCGTGGGCTCACCGTTCAGTTCGTTCGAACGAGCGGCGCTATTTCATCCCTCGTATGGAAGACCGATGAGCTTGAGCAGGTTTATCAACGCGTGGCCGAGAGCTCGGTCCCTTCGCCCTCAACCGGCAATCCAGCGGCAGCTGCTACAGCGTTGGTCCGATTGGACGATTTTCCATTCGACTCTGACTATTGGCCGCAGTTTCGAGGTCCCCTCGCACGTGGCATCAGCCGTGGTCGAACGATTGCTACTTCGTGGAATGGTGTCGAGGGAACCCATGTCCAATGGAAGACTTCTATCCCCGGATTGGGAACATCGTCCCCGGTGGTCTGGGGCGAACATGTCTTCGTTACGACCGCCGTGCAAGCCTCCGATGAAAAGGGATTTCGCACCGGTCCTTATGGCGATGTGGAATCGGTGGAAGCCAACGGAACATGTTCCTACCGATTGCTCTGTTTCGATCTCAAAACGGGATCTTTGTTGTGGGATCGGGAAGCGGCCAACGAAGTCCCTAAAGTGAAGCGTCATGCCAAAAGCAGTCACGCCAATCCGACTCCCGCGACCGATGGGCAGCACGTGATCGCTTTCTTTGGTGGAGCGGGAATCTTTTGCTACGGCGTGCAAGGGAATCTTCTTTGGAAAAGCGATTTGGGGATGCTCGACAGCGGATGGTTCTACGATCGATCCTATCAATGGGGGTTTGGCAGTTCACCTTGTATCTTCGAGGGAATGGTCATCGTCCAATGCGATGTGCAAGACGGGTCTTTCCTCGCAGCCATCGATATGGAAACAGGAGAATTGAAATGGCGGACGCCGCGGGACGAGATACCCACGTGGAGTAGTCCTGTCGGTTTCATGGCCCAGGATGGTACACCGACCGTGATCGTTGCGGGAACGAAATGCAGCGCGGCGTATCACGCTCGGTCGGGAGAGAGGCTATGGTCGCTCGGAGGATTTTCTGAGATCGTCGTCCCGACCCCGCAGGTCCTTCCCACCGTTTTCTTTTTAACAAGTGGCTACGCTCCGGTGCAGCCTATGGTTTTGCTGCGACATGGGGCGCGAGGGGAATTGAAAATTCCCGATGGACCGGTCGAAGGCTCCCCATTCCTGTGGGCACAGACGCGCGGTGGCCCGTACATGCCGACTCCGGTCATTCTCGACGGTCGAATTTACGTTCTTGAGAACAATGGCATTTTATCTGGCATGGAACTGTCAACGGGCAAGCGACTGTTCCGACAGCGTTTGCGAGCTGAAAATGCGAATGCTTATACGGCGTCTCCAATCACCGATGGAAGCCATGTCGTATGTGTTAGCGAAGAGGGACTTGCATTCGTGATTGCGGCAGACGGAGAAGGCTCGATTGTTTCTCAGAATGAGCTTGGGGAAGCCGTTCTGGCAACGCCCGCCATTTCACAAGGCAAGCTATTGATCCGAGGCGAAAAGCATCTCTTTTGTATCGAATCGCCGACCGACCCGAAGTGAACGGTAATGATTTCGAAAAGCAAACCGAGGGGGAAAACGATACAAAGGCTTGCAACGGAATTATGCGGGTCTCGATCGCAACAAGATGTTGATACAGATTGTTCGGGGATCAGCTATTAGGCGTCCCACTGCCCGGCGCTGACGCTTAGGGCTCTGATTGGATCGTCGAAGTCTTACGATACAGATTGGCTAACGCCTCGGCAGAATTCATTGATCGCTGATATCCACGACGGTCGTGCTGGCGATCAGATCGTGGATACAACGCCTGTCATCGCGAAAGATAAAGAGCGTATCTGCGATCCCGTAGATAAATCCGATGCAAGGCAGGTTGGAGATAAGCCCATTGACAAGGATTCGCAAGACTCCGCAGGAAAGAAAGTTGGCGGGCTTGCCCGTTTCAAAATCGACGACTTGTGCCTTCACAAAATACTTGCCCAAAGTTTGGCTGCGCGTCCATAGCAAGTAGATTTGAAGGATCAGCATCAGCAGGCCTCCCACAAGGATGATTCCACCCCCGACGGAAAGCATGGCGATCGCTGTCGAGTCCAGTTTGGTAGTTTGGCCTGGGTTTGCATTTGCCTCTGCCACCAGTCGAAAGACGGTTATGGCGATCGGGATAGAACCCGGGATGACAAACAGCAGCGGGAAAAAAGTATCGATTAAAAAACCCGCAAATCTTTGCCATAGGCTGGCTAGCCGGAGCGTGATCGTTTGCCCCCCGAAATCTTGTCCCATGGGTCCCGAGGTACGTTGTTTACCGAAGCCGTCCGAATGTTGGTAAGGACTAGCAGCTTCTAACGGTTGGTACGGATTGGTGTCGGAGCGGAATGGTTTGGATGGATCGTTGAGGCTGGACATGGGGGCTGATTTGCGTGAGTTAGGTGGCAATGCTCAAGAGTTGTCGTTGCGTCAGGAGATCGATAACTTTTTGAGCAAGTTGTTCCACCGTGCCCGAGTCGCCGAGCAGTTCTAAGTCGGGATTTTCGGGAGCTTCGTAGGGATCCGAGACGCCGGTGAAATGTTGGATCTTTCCTGCGAGAGCCTGTTGATACAACCCTTTTGGATCGCGTTGCATGCAGACTTCGATAGGAGTGTTCACGTAGATTTCGACGAATGTTCCGGAATCTTGGCTTTGCACCCAATGTCGGACGCGATTGCGATCCCGTCGGTAGGGGCTGACGAACGCAGTCAGGCAGAGGATGCCTGCTGAAGCGAAGAGTTGAGTTACCGCACCGACACGGCGGATGTTTTCTTCGCGATCCTCGGGGCTAAAGCCCAAACCGAAACGCTGAGCAAACGGGTTGCCGTGCACCGGTTCCAGGATCTGTGGCGTTGCGCACAGGCCGTGCCGAACGTTATCCCCATCGAGCAAATAGGTGTGGACTCCCATTTCGTAGAGTTTGCGATCGACGGCGTTGGCTATTGTGCTCTTGCCCGATCCGCTCAATCCCGTGAACCAGACCACCGCGCCACGATGGCGAGAGAGTTTCGCTCGATCCAGGCTGGAGACTGCGGCAGGATGCCAAACAACTTTCGGTTCGTGGGCCATGATACACGCACTCCAGGGGTGGGTGCTGAGCAGCAAGCGACCCAACGCCCCTCATTCGATCGCGCTCTTTCGTTATGTGTGACACTCCATCTGTGGCGATGGAGGATGCAAATTCACTACTGTTCGAGCACTTTGGTGATGCGTTGGAGAACCTGTTTTTCGGATTGAGAAACGGCACCGACACCAAACAGTCCGCCGCTGGCTTGAGCAACCTCTTTGACTTCTTCGAGCAATTCCGACTTGAGCGATTTGCCTTCGGTGGACGGGAGAGAGGCGAGGATTTGGGTTGCGTAGGCTTCCCAGGCGGCGATCATATCTTCTGACGGCCTTTCGGCCAGCCATCGCTGGATCAATCCATGGACGGGTGAGTCCGAAGTAAAGTGGCGATATGCAATCGTTTTTACCGCGGTCGATTCCGTCGGATCGGTGTTGCCATCGGCCCAGGCGACTGCGATTAGAGGTAATACTCTCGCCGCCGTAATGGTCGCTGGACTTACGCCTAGCTGGACCAACGCCTTTACGACCGTTTCGTCCTGAATCCCCGTCGCCTTGCGGAACTCCAAAACGGCATTTTCGTTCGTTTGCTTTTCTCGAAGTTGGTCGAGCAGTTGCTGATCATCTTTCGTGAAAAAAGCGTTCTCAAGCGAGCGACCTCGATGATGGAGAGAGTCAACGTCGGACATGGCAGCATCAATTCCCTTAATTCGGCAGATTGGGTACGTCTTCCCGGGGGTCCGCCCGATAGCGGCGGACGGGTTGGGAGTTTAGTAGGGAACTTAATATACACTCGGAATGGCAACACGAAACAGCGGGGTGCAAGATTAGAACGTCTAAGGTTAGATCCGCGTGCGAACCGACAGAGACCGATGACATCCTTTCCCTTGGAGTTTGGATAGCGGTAAGGCGCTGGGGAGAATGCGTTGGCCTTTATTTCATCCTGGCTAGACGCGCAGCTCCTCCCCATATTCGCGGATGACGGCCAGCCAACTTCGTGGATAATGGAGCGGCATGTTTTTATCGACCCTTACTCAGATTTGAATTGCGAATGAACGTTGCATTGCAAAGTCCCCGAACGATGTTCCAGAAGATTTGGGACAACCACGTCGTCCATCATGAAGCGGGCAAGCAGACCATTCTGTACATCGATTTGCAGTTGGTCCATGAAGTGACGAGCGCTCAGGCGTTCGAGGGCTTGCGTCTAGCGGGTCGCAAAGTGCGTCGGCCGAACCGAACGGTCGCGACTCCCGACCATAATGTTCCGACGTCGAACCGTTCTCTGCCCATTGCCGATCCGATCGCCAAGCAGCAGGTGGATACGCTGCGAAACAACTGTGTCGAATTTGGAATCCGGCTCTATGACCTCAACGATACGCATCAAGGGATTGTGCACATCATCGGTCCAGAATTGGGGTACACGCAGCCTGGCATGACGATCGTTTGTGGAGACTCGCACACCGCGACCCACGGCGCTTTTGGGGCTCTGGCATTCGGCATTGGGACCAGTGAAGTCGAACATGTTTTGGCGACACAGACCTTGCTGCAGTACAAACCGAAGACCTACGAATTGCGAGTCGATGGAGAATTGGCTCCCGGAGTCACCGCCAAAGATCTGATTCTGTATTTGATCGGCAAGCTGACCACCTCGGGTGGGACAGGTTATGTCCTTGAGTACACAGGAGAGGTCGTACGCCGATTGAGCATGGAAGAGCGTATGACCGTCTGCAACATGTCGATCGAGGCGGGTGCACGGGCGGGTATGATCGCCCCAGATCAAAAGACGTTTGATTATTTGCGCGGTCGACCCTTCGCGCCTGCCGATTTGGATGCCGCGATTGCCGCCTGGAAACTTCTTCCGTCCGACCAGGGAGCTCAATACGACCGAGTGGATATTTATCAAGGTCGTGACATTGAACCGCAGATCACTTGGGGCACCAATCCCGGACAAGTCATCTCGATCAATCAACCGATTCCTAGTCCGATAAGTTTCGAAGACGAGACCGAGCGCAAGTCGACGGCAAGCGCCTTGGAGTACATGGGGCTGAAGGCCGGAGTTCCTCTGACCGACGTTTCCATTCAAAGGGTATTTATCGGCTCATGCACCAACGCTCGGATCGAAGATTTGAGAGCGGCTGCGCACGTGGTCAAGGGGCATCGTGTGCATTCCTCCGTCAATGCAATGGTCGTTCCTGGTAGTGGATTGGTGAAACGTCAGGCCGAGGCCGAAGGCTTGGACCGCATATTTAAAGAAGCTGGATTCGATTGGCGCGAAGCAGGTTGCAGTATGTGCTTGGCCATGAATCCAGATCGGTTGTCCCCGGGAGAGCGTTGTGCCTCGACCTCGAATCGCAACTTTGAGGGGAGGCAAGGCAAAGGTGGCCGAACGCATTTGGTCTCCCCGGCGATGGCTGCGGCCGCAGCCATCGAAGGTCGATTCACCGACATTCGGCAGTGGCGTTTTCAATCCTAAGAATGGATGCTTCCTCATGTCTGCGCGAATTGCAGGAATGCGTTCCAGGTCATGAGTCGGAACGCGTTATCGTCCGGTAAAACTTCAGTTCCCCACCAATCGATGGATAATGCAAAACGGCGAATCGATATTCGCCCCCTAGGAATGTACGAACGTGAAAAGAGGCTCGATAGAACTGCTTTTCCAAGACACCGATAATTTCCCCCCAAATCTCACACGAATCGTCCTCCAAAGAACCATGCAACCATTTACGAAAATCATCGGCACTGTCGCAGCTATGGATCGCGCGAATGTCGACACCGATCAGATCATTCCCAAGCAATTTTTGAAACGGATCGAGCGTTCGGGCTTCGGTCAGTACTTGTTCTTCGATTGGCGATTCGATGAAGCAGGGGAACCCAATCCAACGTTTGAACTGAACCTGCCGCGGAATGCGGGCGCTGCGATCCTAGTCGCCCGCCGTAACTTCGGAAGTGGCTCGTCGAGGGAGCATGCTGTATGGGCAATTGAGGACTATGGCATCCGATCCGTGATAGCACCCTCATTCGCCGATATCTTTTACAACAATTGCTTTAAGAATGGTGTTCTGCCGATCGCGCTGACGGAATCGCAGATCGACGATTTATTTGCACGGCATGCCAAGTCCGAGCGGTATGTGTTGACCGTGGATTTGGAGAATTGCGTGGTGCGAGATACATCCGGTTTCGAAGCGAGCTTTGAGGTCGAGCCATTTCGAAGGCATTGTTTGCTGTATGGATTGGACGATATCGGTCTGACCTTGGAGCATGAAGACAAAATCACTTCGTTCGAAGCTACCCATCCAGGTTTCGCATCCCGCTAATCCGCTAATCGTTGAGAGGCTAAGGGTAAAAGACTTTTCGGTTTGTATTTCTTTTGGCGAAAAGGTGGGTGTCATGCGGCGTATGCGAGTCTTTCAAGCGGTACCGGTTCTTCAAGTTGCCGATGTAGGGATCAGCGCTCTCTGGTATCGCGACCACCTTGGATTCTCAGGGGATCCGTTCCCTCCGACCCCGCCCCATCAATTTGCAATCCTACGCCACGGGGAAACCGAATTGATGTTGCAGCGCCATGCAGAGCGGCCACAGCGAGCCCCGAAACCCTATCGATGGGACGTCTATTTGCGGCTGGAAGGAGGGAGACTACCGATGCTGTTTCAAGCGCTCGAGCCCACCCATTGCGTCCAACGTAGGATCGAGCGCATGCCGTACGGATTGTGCGAATTCGAAATCGTCGATCCGGATGGCTATGTGATATGTCTTGCGGAACCACTGCGTCAGGACCAAGATTATCCAGCCCCTAAGGGGTGACAGGCAGATCTGTCATGATCGATGGAATGCAGTGAAGAATTGCCTTGATGATGGCTGGGTTACGGCACCGAGTGTTCTTGCTGACAACGGGCTCCGGGTAGCCAATTGGCTTGCCGAAGAAGGAGTTCGATGCTCGAGTGATCCAAGCGCAGAATGCCGAGTACATGATCTCGCGGTACACGTGATGACGAGGCACCCGCCCCTCGCGAATCTTGAGAGATCGACACGTTGTCGCCAAGAACGACATAGCCTTCCCCATTTGGAAACAATTGCGACGGCATGTCTCCGAAACCTCGGTAGACGCGTCCTCGATAGACTAGCCCCAAATCGAATCGCACCGATTCTTCACCTGCGACGAATTGGATTAATGGCTCATGAGTGTTGGCAGGAGTTTCTCGACGGGCATCAGGATCTGTTGCATCCTCCGTTTCGACCCTCGGCGTATCGATCCTAGAAGCCATCGATCGAGAGACGATCGTCCCTTGTTCATCTGAGATCACGAGATAGCCATCGAAGACCATCAAGTGCAACCATTGTGGTTTCCAGCCTGTTCTGCTTTCTGCATCGGTGATTGTTTGATGCTGTACCTCAAAGGTAGGCTCGTCATTGTCGATGGCGATATCGACTGGAACGTGTCCTTCGAGTGTGTTCAATTGCAGATGCAGGTTCGCCGATGGGGAAGGCGCTGCAACCCGAAGTGAGATGCCAAAATCGGCACATGGGATCAGTGAATGGGAATCATGGGGGTTGATAGTAAGGTCATTTCGGAGAGGGCTGGTGATTGAGGTCAGCCAATGGGCGATCGGCATGTCATCGCGAATGGACCAATGCTCGATGAGGATCGCTTGATCCATAAATTGGGTAGGGGTGCGTATCGGCGTATGTCCATCGATCACAATTCTTCCCTGCTCAATGGAAACCGTTTCGCCCGGTAGTCCGACGACACGTTTGACTTCGCGATCTCCCTTCGAATCGCTTTGATAGACGACCAAATCCCAACGTTGGATCTGATTTTTGGAGGGGAGTTGGGGCGGAAAAGATTGGTAGTGGACCTGTTCTCCCTGGATGACTTCGGGAGGATCATCGGCTTCAATCTCACTTTGGCAACACAAGCAGTAAATGGCTTGCTGAGGTTGCCATGCATCGATGGACAAACGATTGTCGAAGGAGCATTGTGGGCATCGAACGCGGATTCGGGGACCGACCAAGGTCGGTTCCATGGAAGAACCAGCGATCATGGCCAACTTTGGTTTATTGGCACGGCGGAGTAAAAGCAGACCAGCCAACAGGATCGACAAACCGAGGAAGACAATTAAGCCGGCGGCGGAAAAGAGAAACCAACGGCGGAACGGGTAGGTGTTTGGAGCGCGACGCGTCAGTTGCGATTTTGGGCCGAGTGAACGAGAGTCCGGACTCGCAGCGCTTGGATGCGAGGGATTGGTGGGGTCCGAGTCGGATGGTTTGGTGTCGTTCATCAGGGCGAACCGATACGATACAGTCCTCCTTCGGCCCGAACGATCAGATCGTTTTGGTGTACGGCAAACGAAGCAAAGACACGACCAGGAAGGCTGGCTCGCGCGATTTCGGTGGCTTGTTCCCCTACCTCTAGCACGATGGTTTCGCCGGACTCGCTTTGAAAGTAAACGCGATTACCGACTGCCAACGGAGAAGAAGAGTAATTCCCACCGAGCCTTTTTTGCCAAACTTTTTTTCCATCGGCCGCACGTAATCCTGTCGCGACCCCACCATCGCTCACCATAACGACTTGGTCTCCCACGGGGACGAGAGAAGGAGTGTTGGGCACGCCAGCAGAAAAAGTCCATTTCAAATGGGTATCCGTCACATCTCCGCTACCGGATGGATCGATGGCCAAAAGTTTTGGAGCCATGTATCCGGTGCTCATGAAGATGAGACCTTGGTGCAAGAGAGGCCGAGGGATAACGGAAAAGCCGTCGTATCGAACCGTCCACAAGACGTTGCCCGTGTCGGGGGCGAGCGATTGCACGATATTGGATCCGGGTGAAATGATTTGTTCTCGTCCGTCGACGTTGATGAATTGTGGGGTGGCAAAGGAGAAGGGTCGATCGGCTGTGATTCCGCGCTCGGTACGCCACACTTCGGTCCCCGTTTCCAAATCGAGGGCCAGCGTGTACGGATTCGCTCCTCCATCGCACGTCACGATCAGTTTGTTTCCGACGACGATGGGGGAGCCTCCGTTTCCGTGAACGGGTGGGTACGAATGATCGCGATTTGTCCACAGAATGTTTCCATCGAGGTCGGTGCAGGCGGTACCTTGGTGGCCAAAGTGCAGATAGAGTCGATCCTGATGGGCGACGATGGTTGGGCTGGCATGAGAATTCTTTTTGTGGATGTTTGGGGCGTCGACAGGTTGATCAAAAATTTTCTTTTCAAACACGGGCTTGCCAGTATCCACATCGACGCTGGACAAGGTGAGCGACTGTGCCCCTTCGAGCGCACCAGAACTGTTGGATTCACTTCGAGCCGATGTGATATAAATGCGATTGGCAACGACAATGGGTGAGGACCAGCCCAGTCCCTCGGTCTTGCTGAACCAAACGATATTTTTTTCGGCGCCGGGTTCGGCCGACCATTCCACAGGCAACTTCGGATTGGTCGAAGTGCCATTTTGCAGAGGGCCGAGGAACTCGGGCCAATCGGCTCGAACCGTACTCTGTGACATCGTCAATAGGGACAGAGTCACCAGACACACAACAGATATCGCACTGTATCTCCCCACACTATCCCTCCTCACCTTGGGGCTACAAGGTCGGTTCGACGAAGCATGCCTTCGGTTCCCCAATAGAGAATGAAGCCAGTACAATAGAGCCTGATCACTCGTTGTTTTCTGCTCCATCATCGTTTTCTCCAGAGTCATTATGCGTCTTCTCTCCATGTTCCGGCGTTCGGTTTTAAGCATTCGTGTGGCCTGCTTGGTTTGTGGATGCCTAGCGGGGGGCCGGCAGGGGATGGCTCAGGATGACGGCAAGGAGTCCACGGATGGGAATGCCCAGGTTACCACAGGACCGGTCGCCGAGGGGAGCGTGAAACTGGTAGGCGAGGGTTACAAGTTCACGGAGGGGCCGACCGTCGATTCCGAGGGAAACGTCTATTTTACAGACCAACCCAACAATCGTATTGTCCTATTGAGCATCGATGGAACGATTTCTGACTTTTTGAAACCTGCAGGGCGAAGCAACGGGATGTACTTTGCTCCCGATGGTGCGTTGATCGCATGCGCCGATGAAGCCAATGAACTCTGGGAAATTTCCCGCGACGGCAAGCACCGTGTCTTGCTCAGTTCCTTCGATGGCCAGAAGCTCAATGGGCCCAACGATGTTTGGCTGGACGATAATGGCACTATCTATTTTACTGACCCATACTATCAACGTCCGTGGTGGGAGCATAAGAAATCGCCACAACCCAAACAATCTGTGTATAAAGTCGATCGCGATGGATCGAATGTCCTGTGTGTGGATGATGCGTTGGTTCAACCCAATGGAATCATCGGGGATGCAAAGCGGCGGCTGCTGTATGTTGCCGACATCGGCGACAAAAAAACGTATCGATACACCATCGCGAAAGATGGCAACTTGCTAGATCGAACACTTTTTTGTAGACAGGGGTCGGATGGAATGACGTTGGATGCTGCGGGGAACTTGTACTTAACGGGATCGGCCGGAGTGTACGTCTACAACGAAGCAGGCGAGTTGATCCAAACCATCGCGGTTCCAAAGCCCTGGACAGCAAACGTCGCGCTCGGTGGCAAGGACCGCAAGACGCTGGTGATCACGGCGTCGGATTCCGTGTTTACGATTCCCGTCAAATATCAGGGTATTGGATCGAAGTAAGCAGAAACGCTTTCAGCGAGTTGGAGCGCCGGGGAAGAGCGTTGACGCGAGGGATCGCGATGACCGATTTTTTCATGCCCATTTTTTCATACAGGCATTTTCATGCCGGCAATCCTTGGCTGGTCATCGGATTCAGTCCGCAGGAATCGGGATTCGTTCGCTGTTCGGGGAACTGGTGCTAATTGGTAAGTTCCGGTTTTGTGTTGGTAGAAGCATTTCGATGGTCAGATCGGTCACAGCCGCTGAGACCGCGCCGCGTGTTTCGAAATAGAGTTCGAGTCCGTCTTCTTGAGTTACCATGCGAAAGAGACTGATACGTCGCCACACGTTTTCGGATGGATCAAATGACGCAACCAATTGGCCGAGCGATTCTCCGCCGAGGTTATCGCAGATGAGCAATCCGCTTTGCGATTGATCGGCCGGAGATGAAACTTGGACCAAGCCTTCGATGTGGACCATCGAGCCGAAAGGGGCGATGATGCGAGGGCTCGTAACACGCATGGAAGCGCCCGCATAGCCGCTGGGGATCGGTTGTGACGTTCGACTTTTGGCAGATAAAAGCATCACCGGGGTGCCGGTCGGACCGACTTGCGGATTGATCTGGGCCGTACTGTCAACGGATTCGACCGAGCGATGATCGCTGCGCCAACCTGCTTGTTGCCAAGCAACGGTACTGGAGAACGGCACCCCCGGAATGGGGATTGATTGCCAAGTACGATCG
>Ga0194055_10000339_pt1 | contig 37070 bp, 40 predicted proteins | sample SepL449m_MetaG_FD_155482 | JGI IMG/M metagenome (GOLD analysis project Ga0194055, IMG submission 155482) | Anoxic zone freshwater microbial communities from boreal shield lake in IISD Experimental Lakes Area, Ontario, Canada - Sep2016-L442-9m | ecosystem: Environmental > Aquatic > Freshwater >... | reverse complement strand
CCTTTTGCGAGGCTTCAGATTAGAGGACGCTGCCCCTGCTTTCTAGCCTTTGGCAGATGTTGCGCTGATCGACTTCGTTACTGGCAGCTTAACCGCAGCTGTGCTTGGAAGCTTGCAAAGGAGAAGCCGTTCAGTGTCTTTTAATGCTTTGAGAAGCACGCTCCGGCATTGCGCCAAAGGCGAGCCCTGTAGCTCATGGCACACACTTAAAGCTTTAGCTTCAGTGGCATTATCCGGAATTGTTCTCAAGCTGAACAGGGCAGTGTATTTAATGCAGGCTTTTTGTGGTGCCGCGCTTTTCATGCTTAAACATCCCGCAATAATTCCTGGCATATCCTCATCATGGTATCTGGCTGGGCCTTTAGCGGGGGCAGACCATCCGACTGACAACAGGTCCAGGCCGCTGATGCAGCTTACGCTGTCTTGTACTGAAGTCTCAATTAGCCCTCGGCATGCAGCCACAATTTTCTTCGGTGGTAAACGCGCGGTGGAAAGCCCAGTGATGCAGGCGCCATGCTGAGGCTCGGAAAGTCCGCCGCAAGTGAATTCGATATCGCTAGCTGAAGATACGTTCACAGTCAATCCTGGCCCCGCGGCCAGGCGATACCAGCATTCTTTAAGAAATTGTTTAGGCTGAGTGAGACAGAACTGATCTAGCTTTGAGGATTCCTGGAGTATCTTGTTTTTGCCGATCAGATCTTTCAGCTCCACTTTCTTAGTTCCCAGCGGCTTGTTGGCGTCAGGGGCCTCAAGCACCGCCATGAAGAAATCGTGATAAATGCCTTGCGCGCAATCTGAAGATGCAGCAGCAGGAAGAGCGGCGCATCCTTTTAGCGCCACACTGGGAGAGCCCATAGTGCGCCGTAAGCCATGCCCGATGCCATGAATGCAGGCAAACTCGATGGCGCGGCTATCAGTTTTAATACAAACCTTTACCATCATTGCTTTAGCTTTCTCAGGATCTAACCCTAACACTGAGATCATTCCGTGAGCGAAGCCTGCAGAACAATTATTGCTATCAGAGTGCGGCAGATATTGCTGCAAAGTGCTTAAACTGACATGATTCGCTTTAGCCCAGTCGCTGCCGGCGAGATGCATAGCAGGATGACAGTCATTAGGCCATTGGCCTCCCCGCCGCGATACTTCGCGATCAAACTTTGGTATCAGTGAAGCTGGGCTAGGGTCTTCCTTCAGCTGCGCAGTAACTACTTTAGCGATGCAACTAATTAGTTCTCTGTCATCAGTCTGGCGGGGCACACAAGTCGATAGTCCCATTGAGGTATCAGCTGGCCTATCCTGTCCTGATGACCAGTGCACCGCGGCCGTAATACCTAGCGCGCAAACTACCAGCACTACTAATACCAGTATTAGCCGCTTCTTAGAGCCGGAAGGCTGAATATCATCCATTAATGAATTATAACTCTTTGCTACCAGCAAACGCCAAACTTAGCTGGCGGCGACACTGACCCCTCTCATTTCCCGCTCTTATGCTGGGCTCCGTTCTTGTTAAAAGTGATAGCCTCTTAATGTGGGGCGATTAGCTCAGTCGGTCAGAGCCCCTGTCTTATATGCAGGAGGTCCTGGGTTCGAGTCCCAGATCGCCCACTTAAAAACTCAGCTTAGGACAATCAGGAAAGACCCGCCGTCCTCTTCTCGGCCTGGCTCATTCCGCCGCCTAGAGATCGTCCTTCTTCTTGCCTGACGCCCTATTTCTCCTGCTACTCGAACTGAAAGCTGGTTAGGCTGATAACCTAATACTATGCGTGCTGCTGACATTATCATTCACGAAGAGTATGAAGTTAAGCCCCCTTACTCTTGGCGCACTAGCTGCGGACGAATTGAATCGAAGCATTCTCCTGGCCGATGGAACTGCCGCCTTAATGAAGACGGCAAATGGGGATCACTTATTGAGATTGAAAGCCGCGGCATTATCCGTCTATGGGGCACCGCAGAAGCCGAACACAAGGTGGCTGATTTGAAGCGGCAGGAATGGGACAAAGCTGAAGCCGCCGCAGAAAAAGAAGTCGCTAAAATTATTAAAGACTTGAAAAGCGAACTGTCAATTGAAAGCAGCTGGATCGACGTCACTGAAGACAAGTCAGGCCTCCCTAGCCACGTACAAGTGGACATCACCTTGCCACTGCCTAAATTGCGTTTGCTTCATAAGCTACTAGTTGATACTGAGCTTCCAGATGAGCCTGCGCCCGCGCAGTCAGCATTGTCTGACTTGCTGACAGTCTAAGCCTTCCTTTATGCCGCTTAATTAAGCGGCGGGATAACATTGCTAAGCCAGCAAGCTTTCAGGCATAATGAAGCCATGAATTCTCCTGCTGCCGCGGTAACGCGCGAACAAACCTTATCCATTTTCTCCCAAGTGATGGGATTAGTAGCAGTTACTTGCGGCTTCGCTGCTTTAGGGGCTTACCTAGGCCGCGACCTTAACGGCCTGATTATCATCCTGCCTTGGCTAGCAGCTTTTGCCTGCATTATCGGACTGAACGTAGCTAACCGGGCCGGCCGCCAGCAACTAGCTTTAATACTACTCTTTGCCATGGGCTTACTGCTAGGGATTGCTATTGGTTACACCATTAAGGCGTACGCCACCCTTGATCCCACCGTGGTTTATCAAGCTGTCGGCGCAACCGCCTTATTTGTGGCTGCTTTAGGCGCGGGCGGTTACGCGATCCGCAAAGATCTATCATTCCTGTATCGCTTTGCTTTCATCGCTTTGCTAGCTTTAATTGTGTTCGGCATTGTGTTGTTCTTTGTCAGCATGCCAGGCGGCTCAATGATCTACGCTTTCCTTGGCCTGGCGATCTTCGGTCTTTTCGTAGTATTAGATTTCAATCGTTTACGGCGCGCCGGCCAACAAGAAGTAATTCCTTTAGCAGCCGGCATCTTCCTAACAGTCTTCAATGTTTTCCTGTTTTTTCTACGCATCTTTGGCGGCAACCGCTAAATCAGCCAGACCTGCCAGCCCCGCACGTCCGTGCCTTGCTACTGCGTCTCTCTAGCTTGAACTAGGCTGTAATTTCTTTGCTTTGTAGCTTAGCAGCCCTTGCTAAGGGGAGCAGACTAGCTAAGCCGAATAATCCGGCTGCCAGGAAAGCGCCTTTTATGCCGAATCCAGCGATAGCCAAGCCGGACATCAGCATGCCGGCGGCTTGTGAAGCTTGCACAAAGGCCCCTTGAGTAGCTAGCAGGCGTCCTCGGGTTTCATCATCACAGTATTCAGAGACCAGCATGTTGGAGGCCACTGGCACCCAAGCCCAAGCAATTCCACATAGCAGGTAAGCTAAAGCTGGCTGCCAAATCAGATAGCTCAAGGCCAGACTCGCCATTCCTAATGAGGCCGCGAAACGGGCGCCAATAAGTGATCTTATTTCCCGCCCTTTTTTCACTGTTCTTCCTGCTAAAGGCCCGCCTGCTAGCATGCCGATACTCCAAGCCGCAGAAACGATGGCCAATGCTGATCCTCCGCCTCCCAGGGAGCCGATGAGTGGCGCTTCGGCCACAATAGCGAGCTGCCTTGAAATAGCCATGAAAGCAGCTGCTCCTAATGCTAGCCTTAGCACTCGTTGCTGGCGTAGGATCTGCAAGCCTGCCCATACATTACGGGGCTTGCGTTCAGTGACCGGGGTTATGGTTGGCTGCTGCCGCTGGCTGGAGGCTATCACAGCTGCGCATAATAGCAGCATGGCGGCAGCAAATAAGAAAGGCCCGCTTTTTCCTATCAGCTGAGTTACTCCAGCTAACAGGGTGCCTCCCACCATTCCTGCTGCCTCGAAAGAAGTTAGTCGCCCTAAAGCATGAGCTTGCCCGCCCGGGAAGTCGCTTGATAAGAAAGAAGCCATGAAAGCTGGGCCGAAAGGACTTAAAGAAATTCCTACTAGCTGCGCTACTAGCATCAGCAGCAATGGCTGATGAGTGAAAGCTAATCCGATCTCTAGAACAGCCGCTAAACAAAGACTGATCATCATGGTGCGCCGGCGATTAGGACGGTCAGCTAATTGCCCAGCGACAGGAGCACACAGAATGCCTACCAGCACTCCAGTTAGGCCGGCCCCCACTAGCCACCATGCTTGGCCTGTTAAGTCCCATAGTCGCCAAGTAGTTGAAATGCCAGCGCAGCAAATGCCAAGCCAGTACAGGCAGCGGGCAATGGCAAGGCGGTTCATGCTTTTTAGTATGCCTAGTTGCTGGTAGGGCCAATATTCTTTCCGCCCAGAAAGAAGGCTTGCTCCTGCCCAGCCAAGTAAAGTTTCTTCATGGAATTAAAAGTTGCGGTTCTTATTCCAGCTTTTTCGGCTCAAGCAACTATTGAAAGGACTTTGCTTTCAGTTCCTGATCAGCCATGGATCCAAATCATTGTGTTCGATGATGGCTCGAAGCCTGCTCTGCAAATTAACACTTCTTTTCAGCACGCGCAGTTAACACTATTACGCAACCCTGTTAATCAGGGGGTTTCTTCCGCAATGTTGCAAGCCAGTCAGCATCTTGCTGATCCAGTTGAATATATGATCGAACTTGACGCTGATGATCAGCTGGTCGCCGGCGCCCTGGAAGCTATGGTTGCTTTACTGGATATTAATAGTGAACTTGATTTAGCTTGGGGCGATTTAATTATTCGCGGCCAACAAGACTATTTGCGGCGTTACGGCAATTACTTTGATGCTTGGCTAGTTCGCATTAAGAACTGTATTTCTTGTTCTACTTTGATGCGCCGTTCAGCTTGGCTGAAAGCTGGCGCAAACTGGGGTGATCAGCGCCTGCAATATCATGATTGGTTTATGTGGCTTAGCTTCGCCCGTATTAATGCCCAAGGAGGGCATATTGGCCAGCCTGCTTTGATATATAACAGCAGCCTGGGCGGCCTGCATCTTTCGCGACGTGACAAAGCTAAAGAGCGTCATGCTCTTACCTTATCCGCCTTCTCTGACTTAAAGCCCGCGACAATGCTAATCAGTTCGTCTGCTCCTTGGCTGCTGAAGGTCAGCTTACTGCTGGCCTCAATAGCTCCAGTAGGAAGCTTCAGACGCGCGAAGCTTCAAGGAGTTGTCTTAGCCCTGCTATGGTCTAAAGATTGGGTTAGCTTCAAAGGTCGCCTTAAGGAAGTGTTTTCCTAGGCTGCAGGCAGCCTTCTTCCAAAGGCCCTTAGCTGAGCAGGCTGCTTAGCGCTGAACCAGAGGTCTTGTCGCCTTGCAGGCGCTGCACTGCGTGCTGCATGTCAGGCAAGGTCATTGATAGTTGAGCTGACACGCCAACATGGCCGATCATCCAAGGCGAGCTGTTGAAATATTTTGCTGCATGCCCTGCTCCTAATGCTCGTCGTAGCCGGAGCGCTGTTAGCTGGCAGCGCTTATAGAACTCGGGGCTGTTAGGAGCAGCGTTCGAAGGTCGCCTGTGATTAGGAATTGGTTTAGCTGACAGCAGCTGCAAAAGATTATCGGCAGCTGTTTCGTCAAAGATCAGGATGCCATGTCCGCCGCCCCAGCGAGAATGCCGGCTTATTGTTCCACCAACAATTTCAGCTATCTGACTAGTGAGCTGCTCAGCTTCTTTGTTATCAGTTGCTGCGCGCTGCTCCTGCTTTTTTACATGCTCCTGCCATTCGGCGCTGGGAGTAAGATGAACGGCCCTGACTAGAACCTCTTCTCCTCCTGGCTCTCTTAGCAGAACCATTGCGGAGCGACTTTTGTCTTCTGGCTCAATGATTTCAATTGCTTCAGAAGCGGCGCTGTCATTGTAAACATGGCGATAAAGTTCACCAATTTTGACATCTCTTAGCCGCATACTATTAGGCTATCAGTTTCGAGTACTTCGATCCGGCTTATGGCCCGGGCCTGAGGGGGCGGTTGCGGTTAAGTCCGAGGATGTCAGGCTGGCGCTTGGCCACCATTTTTTAGTTTATAGTTCTTCAGCCAAGTACGGGCAGCTTCTTCAGCGTCTTTTGTGAAATTCCCTGAAGTACCTAAATATTTGCTGGCTTTAGGGCCTAATTGCGGAACCTTGTTTTTAGGGTAATGCCATGTTAAGCCGAAGTAAGGCGGAATGCTTTCGCCGCCAGTGTTCTTACCCCAGCTGGACTCTGATCCATAAGTGCCCCATAGAAGTCGGAAAGGAATACGGTATTTAGCGGCGGCAGCTTGCACAATGGCGCGATCATTTGGATATCCCCCATTGCCTGTCTTAGTGGAGTTTTTGTTGATGAGCTCAACTCCGTAGCCGCCTCCTGAGTAATAACGAACAGTTGATTCCCAGGCTTTACTGACTGGGCCTGTGTCAGAGCCAGTAAGGTTAGAAGTCAAGACCTGAGCGGCAGGCTTCTGAGCTTGCTGAGATTGCTGAGAGCTGCTGTCAGCGGAGGCGCCTGGAGCTGCGGCATTTGGGTCAGTGGCAGGAACGTTTTGTATGGGCGCAATATTCATCTCGCTTGATGCTTGAGCTAGATCACTGCCGGAGGATGGCGAAGTAGCTCCCGTTTCTCCAGTTAAGTCTTCGGATTGATTTTGAATGCTGCTTTGCTGATCTTGAATTGATGCTATTTGATTACTGGCTGGCTGAGAGGCTGTCGATGCAGGCCGCTCAGCTTGAAGACTGGATGAACTGCCAGACGGGTAGCCCGGTGCGGAAGGCATTACCTGCCAGGCCGCAGCGCCAGCTAACACACATAGGGCAGCGTATATCCAGGCAGGAGCAATCGGCACCATTCAAAGATAACTGAACAAGCCTAGTTTTTCTGCTCTTCAAGTGCCGCCCCTCCCTCGCGACATGACCTTTTAGAGGGTTTGTTTGTCAGCCATGCCCCACGTCCGCTTTCGTGCTTCAATTGCTGGCGCTGAATGATCCTGCCGCAGCTGGCAAGTTGGGGGTTGATGCTCTAAGCTTAGGTGATGGGCAAAGGAAGTAATAATTCTTGCGCGCAAGCTATGCCAGCTTTGCAGAGCTTTGAGCTTCCTGGTTCCAGGAAAGGCGAGACATTCTCTTTAGTGCAGGGAGTGTTAGACGATCAAGCGAAGTTCGCTTTCACGCGCGGCCATTGCCATAGCTTAGCTTTAGCTGTTCATCAGCAGACAGGTTGGCCGATGATGGCGATCGTAGGAAACGAGAAGAAAGCAGTTACGCATGTGGTAATAGCGATGCCTGACGGCAGATGGCTGGACGCCAATGGCCCTTGCCTAGCTGAAGCCCGCCGGGGTTATCATGCTGAAGAATTCGACCAACAACAAATCCAGGAGTTAGGCAAGCATAAGCATTGGCTACCTACTGATGCTGAAGCGGCAGCTAGTTTCGTTGCCCCGCTACTAGCAACTCTTTGACTTGCAGTGCTCCGCTAGTCAGTGGCCGCGGCGCCCAATGGCATTAGCAGTTCGTTTCTTACTGCTGCCAGCTTTAGGCTCAGATTTAGTTTGGTGTTCAGCTATTTGCGCGGCCCGCCATAGACTGCTAGCCCAGCCTGCGACGTTCTGTCCGTCTTCTAAGCGCCAGCGCTTATTTTTAGCGTCCCTAGTAGCAGTCCAGCTTCCTGCTAATTGATACACGCCGGCGGCTTTCCGCCTGCATGGGGCCGGAGGATAGGCTGCCGGAGCGTTGCTTTCTCCTAGGGCGGCAAATATGGCTAGCAGCGCATCTCGGCGCGAAGCATAAACAGTTTTGCTTAGCCCGCTGGGACCGCTCATCCAAGCCATTACTGAGCTTTGCAGATCTCCGCCATGAGTCATGGAATGTACTTTCCATTCCGTGCCGTAACCAGAGATCTGCAAGGGGTAATCTCCTACCCAGTAGCAGTTCACTGCTTTGTGTAAGGTAGGCAGGCTCACTCCCCTGAACTTAAAGCATGGTTCTGCGTGTCACATAATTAACCAGAGGAAAGGGGCCATGAGCTTGTGAGGCGCACCGTTCGCTTAAGCTTTGCTATTACGCCGAGTGAGCGTACAATTAGCTTATGAAGTATGAGCTGCACACTAAAATGCCTTCCTCGACACTGGGGGAAGATTTTGATGCCCAGCAGATGGGGAGTGCTGAAAAGCAACTAGAAATAGCAGCAGACCTCATAAGGCAGATCGAAGGCTTAGAGGATGAATCGCAGAAGAAAGTACTGCAGGAACTTTATGGTGGTAAGCACCTGTCGGCGCAGCAATGCGTTAATGAAATCAAAAGCGCCACTAACGCCCTGAGCGCCACAGGCCTGACTACTGAAGAGGAGTACGAACTTAGAGACTTAATTAAGCATTATTCAGATCAGCTGCCCGACCTAACTACAAGCTTAACTGCCAGCAATGATGACTTGTCAGCGGCCTTGAGCAAACTACGAGACCCGGACGGTCAGCAAGAATCTCAGGCCGAAGGCGCAGGCCGATCCGAACACTAAATCATCTTTCTTTGCCCCTTACTCTGATAGTATGGGTGTATGTCGCTGCTACGGCCAGCTGTCTTATTGTCTCTCCTGGTTATTGTGTTGGCTTGTGCGGCCAGCGCTTCGGCTAGCCCGATTGGAGCGGCCGCTAGCAGCGTCCATTTCTGCAATGGGGTAAGCGGAGCTGTGTATATAGTGTCAGATGGCGTATTAACTGATGGCGCTGATTGCTCTGGAGCGGTAACGGTTGATTCTTCCGTAAATGTTATTGGCGACTCAGCTTTCTTCAATAATACTAAAATCACAGCAATTGTTTTGCCTGACGGATTAACTGCGATTGGTAGCTACGCCTTTTACAGCAACACCGCCCTGAAGTCAGTTACTTTTCCTAGCAGCCTTAAATCAATTGGCAATTATGCTTTCTATTTCACGTCCGCTCTTAAATCTGCCGCTTTGCCTGACAGTATGACTTCTATTGGTAGCTACGCTTTCTTCTACACTGCTTTGAAAGCAGTGACTATTCCCCGCGGCATTACCACTGTCAGTAATTACAGCTTCGCTCGTAATAATGCTTTGAAAACTGTCACCGTTCCGGCTGGCGTTAAAAGTATTGGCGCTTTTGCGTTCGCCGATAATCCTGCTCTGACTTCTGTCAGCTTACCTAGCGGATTGACTTCCATTGGCAGCTACGCATTCTATTTTGATACTGCGCTTAAGTCAGTAACCATTCCAGCTAGCGTTAGTACTCTAGGTAGTTACAGCTTTGCTTACAGCAATCAGCTTTATGCGGTCAAATTCTTAGGTAATGCTCCTTCAGTGGCCAGTAAAGCTTTCTTGTTTATTCAGGCGGGCGCTAAGGCATACCGTAAGCAAGGCCTGAAAGGTTATGGCAGCAATGGCTCGTATTTCCATGGCCTGCGAGTCGCAACCCCTTAGAGAGCCCCTAGCGGTAGAGCTTCTTATGCCATTGCTGCAGTGTTAGCTCAGGCGCTGGTAGCGGACTGATTCTTAATGCGTCCTGTTTACTGAAGCCGTGACGGGTCAGATGCTGCTGGGCCAGAACGTTGTCTTGGAAGGCTTCTGCTAGTACTTGGTTGCAGCGCCGATAGCTTTTTAGCCATTCCAGGCGAGCCCGCATCATGCGGCTCCCCCAGCCTTGCCCACTGGTTTTGCAATAGCAGCATCCCAGCCATGCTTCGCCGTCCACTACTTTAACTCCCCCGACTGCACAGAGTTGACTGCCTTTTTTGCCTAATAGCAGTACGCCTTGGCGGCGGAAGCTTTCCAGGTTATCTGCCGCGCTCATGTCATTGATTTGCTGCAAGCGTTGCTGCTCAGTCATGAAGCCCGTGAAATGTTTTTGCACGCTATCGCTGATCAGTTGCCTGATTACTTCTTGCTGCTGGCCGCCATAAATTTCAACTCCCATGATGTTATGGCTTATCCTGCTCGCTCTTCGAACACGAACTGGGTTTGCCATTTCCCTTCTTCATCTTGAGCTAGTTTCAGTTTGGCAGCGAACTTAGCTCCTTTACGGGAAGTGAAGCCTTCAATAGTTTCTGCGGTTACATGGTCGGGGCCTAGTAACTCTAAAGCTGTTTCTTTCTTTAAGGCTAAGCCAGCCACTGTTTTCCAGATCGCCATTCCGCAGCCAGCATCCCCGGGCTGCCAGCATGACCATGATTTCTTGCCGTCCATTACAGCTTTGCCGCAGCCAGGGCATTTAATGTCCTTACCTAGCGGCTTAGCGGCTTTGCGTTTGTCATTGCCGCCTCGCTCATCTTCCGGCAATTTAGGGACATCCACTAGCTGCTCTGGCAGGGCTGCCATGTCTTCAACGATTTGCTGGCAGAAAGCGTTAATGCCAGCAATGAACTTTGTTTGTTCTAGTTCGCCGTTTTCAATCTGATTTAAAGCTTTTTCCCATTCGCCGGTCAAGGTAGCGCTAGCTAAAGGATGATCTCCTAGTAAAGTAATTAAGCTGACGCCTTTACTGCTGGGGATAAGTGTTTTGCCTTCCCGGCCTGCGTAACCGACTGTGATCAGTCTTTCAATGGTGGCCGCCCTAGTTGCTGGTGTGCCGAGCCCTGAATCTTTCATCGCTTCCCGCGCTTCATCATCTTCAATGGACTTACCAGCAGTTTCCATCATTCCAAGTAAGCTGGAATCATTGAGGCGCTTGGGAGGCTTAGTTTGCCGCGCATTGACCTGCGAGTCTTGCAGAGTAACGGCTTCGCCTTCAGTCATGGCCGGTAATGGCTGCTGATCATTCTTAGTCCAGGAGACGGTCTCATACACTGCCCGCCAGCCAGCTTCTTTAACTACTCGGCCTTTGGTTACGAACTTCTTACCGCCGACAGTGGTTTCAATGCGGGTGCGCTCAATTTGGCAGCTGTCGCCCAAAGCAGCAATCAGCCGGCGCGCCACCATGTCATACAGTCTTTTCTCGTCAGCTGGCAGACTGCTGCTAGGCACCCGGTTAGTGGGGATGATGGCATAATGATCACTGACTTTGCTGTCATTAACTACTTGCTTCAATTTCAAAGGCTCAGTCAGTAATTGCTGGCAGTGAGATTGATAAGGAGCTAATTGAGAGATGTCTTTTAAAAGCTGGGTTAGTTTCTCTCCTTCGGCGGCTGGCAGCCAGCGACTGTCAGTACGCGGATAAGTCAGGATCTTATGTTTCTCATAGCAGCTTTGTGCTACTTCTAGGGTGTGGGCTGCAGTCCAATCAAAAGCCGATGAAGCTTCTCTTTGCAAGCTAGTTAAGTCATATAATTGCGGCTGCTTTTCATTGCCGGCTTGACAATCCAGTTTAGTTACTGATCCTGGCTGCCCGCTGATGGAATCCATGATTGCTTGCGCTTCAGCCTCACTAGCGAAACGTTCACCATCCTCATATTGACCGGAGTAATCTTTCTGCGCATCAGCAGCAGCAACAAAGTCAGCGCTCACCGTCCAATAGTCACTACTACTAAAAGCTTGGATTTCAATTTCGCGTCCCACTAGCAAAGCAAGAGTTGGGGTTTGCACACGGCCGATACTGGCTGCGCCACCCAGCCAGTCACGCAAAACAAGCGTGGCAGCGCGACTAGCATTCATGCCTACCAGCCAGTCTGCTTCGGAGCGGCCTTTAGCGGCCATAGCAAGCAGGTCATAGTCACTGCCGGGCTTAATCTCTTGTAAGCCTTGCTGAATGGCTTCTGGCGTTAATGAAGCCAGCCATAGGCGTTCAGTGGGCTTCTTAAGTTTCGCCCAGTCCGCTATGTAACGGAAGATGAGTTCGCCTTCGCGGCCTGCATCGCAAGCATTAATGACTTTGTCGACATCATCTCGCAGCATTAAAGCTTTAATGGCTTTCAGCTGCTCACTGGTTTTCGGGCTGGCCGGCTTCAATTTGAACTTATCAGGAATCATTGGCAGTTCTTCCATGCGCCAATATTTCCATTCCGGTTTGTATTCATCCGGATTGCTTAAACGCACTAAATGGCCTACCGCCCAGGAAACAATCCAATGTTCACTTTCAAGGTGCGAAGAATTCTTCTTCTCTAAGCTTTCAGGTAATGCGGCGGCAATGTCACGAGCTACGGACGGTTTCTCAGCAATGATTAATGTTTTACCCATCCTGTCATAACTATACCTTGCGCCTGCCGCAGTGGTTGGCTGTTATCACTACTAGAGATTTAAGGGAGCTTTCTGAGTTAAAATCACACTATGACAACTTTTAGGATGGCTCACTGATGCTAGTAGTAATGAAAGAGACTGCCTCAGAAGCAGAAATCCAAGCAGTAGTAACTAAGCTAGAGACAGTCCCTTCCTTGCATGGGCAAAGAATTGATGGCCAGGATTTGGTGGTAGTAGCGGCAGTTGGTGACACAGCGGCAGTAGAAGGATTAGGCTTAGAGCAGCTTGGTGGAGTGGACCGGGTAGTTGCTATCTCCAAACCTTACAAACTAGCTTCCTCTGAAATAGGTCAGCAGAAGCCTTTGCATATTGCTGGACGCCAAGTAGGTGGAGGTACTTTCACCATCATCGCTGGGCCTTGCACGGTAGAAAGTAGGCAACAGACTCTGGAGACTGCTGCGGCTGTTAAAGCCGGTGGGGCTGACATGCTAAGAGGAGGAGCCTACAAGCCGCGCACCAGCCCTTTCGCCTTTCGCGGCTTAGGAGAAGAAGGCTTGCAAATATTGCAAGAAGCTCGCCAACAAACAGGACTGCCGATTGTCACTGAGCTAGTTGACATCAAAAACGTTGATCTGGTATCTGAGTTCGCTGACGTAATCCAAATCGGGGCACGCAACATGCAAAACTATGCTTTATTGGAAGTAGCCGGCAAATCTGGTATTCCAGTTCTACTGAAAAGAGGACTGTCATCAACTTTGAATGAGCTCTTGCAGGCCGCTGACTACATTCTTAAAGAAGGCAATGAGAACGTGATGTTGTGCGAACGCGGAATTCGTACTTTTGACACTGCCATGAGATTCACTCTGGACCTAGGTTCAGTGCCATGGCTTAAAAGTCAAACTCATTTGCCAGTTATAGTAGACCCATCGCATGCGGCAGGAGAAAGAAGATATGTAACTCCTTTATCACGAGCTGCTGCCGCAGTAGGGGCAGATGGCATCATTGTTGAAGTGCATCAAGATCCTTCGCAAGCAGTATGCGATGCCGCCCAACAATTATATGCAGCTGATTTCGCTGATTTCGCTCAACAAATCAGAGCAGTAGCAGAAATAATCCAGCCATCCTCCCCTCAATCAATTAGCTAAACTAAACTAAAGTAGTACCTCGCGGGCGAGGTGTTGTGGTTGCACAGGAGCCTTCCAAGCTTCTAGGGCGGGTTCGATTCCCGTCGCCCGCTTCAGGACAGACGACTGAACAGACGGCAAAAGTCTAAGTTCTAGTTTCCGGGCTTAAAGCAGTTTTGAGGATGATTCAGCGACCTACCCAGGCAACAAGGCGGCTGCCTTTTGTCGTATTGATGTAATATTGCTTTATGAGAGTTTGCTCCTGGAATATTTGGTCCAAGGGATCATCTCTCACTCCTCGTCATTGGAATGCTGCGGCAATGGAATTAGCCGCGCTAGACCTAGACGTTGTTGCCCTGCAAGAAATAGACTGCCGATGGGGAGAGCGTAGCGACAACGCTGATGTTGCAAAAGAAATGGCCGAACTGCTCGGCTGCCACTTTTTCTTTTGCCCCTCCATCAATCAAGGCGGCCGGCAGTATGGCAACGCGCTGCTGTCTCGATACCCAATAGTGGAAAGTGGCCGAGTGGAGCTCTCTCCTCAGGTTAAGTGGGATCGAAGTAATCACGAGACTGAGCCACGCACAGCGGCCTGGATAAGAATTGAGTTACCGCAGCCCACGGTCGTTGTAACCACGCATCTCGCTAATGCTATTGGCTTCGCTTCTACAATGGTTACTGGCCTACAGGCTGATCGTCTGACCAGCTTAATCGCAGACCTAGGAAGGATCTTTCCTCAACACCTTCGTATTTTATGCGGAGATTTCAACCTTACGCCCGATTCGCCAGAAATAGCTTTACTAGCATCTGTGCTACCTAGGCGCAGCGGAGATATTCCCACTTGGCCAGTCCAGCCATTTGAATATAAGGGTTGGGCAGAAGACCCTCCCCCCAGATTCTCGGTCGACCATTTCTTCGCTAACTCCCCATTGGAAGTTGACTTAATAGACAGTAAGCTGTCAGACCATCTCCCCCTTGTGGCTGAGGTCGCAACAAAATAATTGAAGCTTATAGGCTTAGGCTTAGGCTTAGCCGACTTGTTCAGCGGCGTGATAAGAGGAACGCACCAGGGGGCCGGCTTCAACATGTCGAAAGCCCATTGCTTTGCCGCTTACAGCTAATGATTTGAATTCATCGGGATGCCAGTAGCGCACTACTGGAAGATGCTCTTCGCTAGGCCGCAAGTATTGGCCAACGGTTAGGATTTGTACTCCAGCTTGCTGAATTTTTTCCATGCAGGCTTCTACTTCTGTTGCGTCTTCTCCTAGGCCGACCATTAAGCCTGATTTGATCAAGGTTTTTGGTGCCATCATCCGGGCATTACTGAGTACTCTTAGGGAGCGATTGAAGGTGGATCCGCGTCTGGCTACTGGATATAGCCGCTCTACTACTTCAAGGTTGTGATTGAATACTTCTGGAGATTCTTGCAGAACAGCAGCTAAAGGCATTTCTTGGCCGCGAAAATCTGGTGTTAAGATCTCGACGTTGCATTCTGGCGCTTGGCGCCTTATTTGCCTCATGACATCAACAAAAGCTGAAGCCCCATAGTCAGGTAAGTCATCACGATCAACTGAAGTTATGACAGCGTGTTTGAGGTTCATGCGCGCTACTTGCTTAGCAACTCGAAAGCCTTCCAGCGGATCATGGAAAGTAGGTTTACCACTTTTCACGTTACAGAAGCCGCAGCGCCTTGTGCAAGTGTCGCCCAGGATCATGAAAGTTGCAGTGCCGCTATTCCAGCATTCACCTATGTTGGGACAAGCCGCTTCCTGGCATACAGTTCGCAGATCGTCAGCCCCGATCTGTTCTTGTAACTGTAGGTAGCCTGCTCCGCCGGCCGCTTTTACTTTCAGCCAGGGCGGCTTGCGGCCTCTTACTGCTTCACTTACTTCGCCAATCAGCTCGCTAGGGTCCCCGCCTCCTGGCGCGCTACGACGCCGAGTGCTTAATTGGCTGGCTTTGTTTGACATCCTAAGCCTACTTTAGCTTGCTGATTGGGTATTGGCAGCAACTTTCTCTGCTGTTGCGGCTTCTTTCACTGTTTTGCCGGGCTTCAGCTGGCAGCATGGCTTAATATGTTTATTTATGCTGCGGGGTTAAGTTCACTCATGAGCCGCCGCCTGTATATCATTCCTCTTCTTTTAGCGGCCATGCTGCTAAGTGTTTTTATTTTCTCGGCTTCAGCTTCAGCAGCCGAGCCAGGGCTGAATGCTTCCGGGGATTCTTATGCTTCAGTGGCCCGCGCGCAAGCTTTAGGTGTCAAGCATGTTCGCCGCTTTGTTGGCTGGAGCGAGCTTGAGCCTTCTTCCGCAGGCCATTTCAGCTCAGCTGCTGTCAGTCAGCTAGATGATTTCGTTAATGCTGCTAATGGAGCCGGACAAGAAGTAACTCTTGTTGTCACTGGCATTCCGGCCTGGGCTGGATCAAATGGAGACTATTTAACTGGCCCCACTAACCCTGCTCAGTACGCGGCTTTCACAGGCCGGCTTGCCGCCAGATACCAAGATAAGGTGGCTAACTGGGAGATATGGAATGAAGCTGACGAAATCTGGTTCTGGCATGGCTCAACTCCTAGCCCCCAGCTTTACGCGCCTCTGCTGAAAGCTTCATATCTGGCAATTAAAGCCGCGGACCCCTCCGCGCAAGTAGTAGCCGGGCCTTTCACTGGCAACAATTTTGAGTTCCTGCAAGAGCTTTATAAGCAAGGAGCGAAAGGCTACTTCGACGCGGTAGCAGTGCACACTGATACAGGCTGCTTGGTCAATGGGCCTTCGGTTTATTATATTGATGAGAATCGCCGAGTTGGCCGTTACTCATTCTTGGGATTCCGCGAAGTGCATCGTGTGATGGCCGAAAACGGCGACGGCGACAAGCCGATTAATATGTCAGAGTTCGGCTGGAGCGCTTACACCGGGATGTGTAATAAAGGTAAATGGGCTGGCATGAAAGCAGCTGGAGTCGGCGAAGCTCTACAAGCACAATACATGCGAGAAGCATTCCATTGCATGGCTGCTTATCCGTATGTGAGAACAGCCTTATGGTTCAGTGATACTGATTACGCTCCCGCGGAAGAAGAACTAAATCGTTACGGCCTTATCCGCTCTGACGGATCTAAGCGCCCGGCCTGGCAGGCATTACGTGACCAGGTTTTGCATGGCGATCAACTCAAGAGTCCTTGCGGCTATTTTGATCCGCCAACCGTGAAGCTAGATTATCCGCAGTCAGGAACTTTGTTTCAAGACGAGATCCACATTCAAGCTTCAGCAACAGCAGCGTCAGGCGACCTGAGACGAATCGTCTTCTATCTGGATGGAATTAAGCTAAGCGGGGCTTTAGCTAGCAATGGCAGCCTAGTTGAAAGAATAGCCAGCAAGTTGCCTAACTTAGCGCTTGGCTCCCACACTCTTCGAGCCGAAGCCACTGATCAGTGGGGTAATTACAGCAGCCAAGAAAAAACTATTCAAAAAATTGATAACAGCAAACTCAGCAAACAGAAGACCTTACTTGGTTTCAAGATTACGAAGAGAACCGGCAAACAGGTATGGCGAGGACAATTAACGGTCCCAGCTAACTCTTTGCTTCTGCCGAGCGGCAAGATTCTGTTGCGCTGGCAGAAATGGGTTCCTTTCAGCAAGCAATCCTCATCTCACGCCACTCGCTACCAATGGGCAACTAAATATGCGCGCCTGAAATCAGCAGCCGGCCCTTTTCTGTTCGAACAGAAGCTCCCAGCCGGCGGTAAATGGCGCGCCTCAGCTACCTACAGCACATCCGGCCCTTTCTCCGCCGCACAGAAGAGCCTCCTCCTCCGCTAGCTGTCGTAGCGCTGCTTGATCTGCTCAATGTCTTGCTTTTGGTCTCGTTGCGCCTATGTTTGTTGTATGACTAAGCCAGCCGCCCTTCTCCCCCTGCAAAAACAGCAAGATTCCCCTACTCCTCTTGAACATTTCCGGCCAACCGCAGCTTTGTTGTCTGAAATGGCAGCAAGCGACAGTAAGGCGGCCGATGCTTTTGAGTCTTATCTCTCTGCTCAATCTGCGAGCGAGCAGCATCTGGTATCAATGATTAAAAGCATAGATCTGCAACAAGAAATCCTAAAATGCCAATTGCGCGCCCAAAGAGGACAAGCAATGGGAGTCGGCCAGGCTACCCGATCGATGGAACATGGCTTCCTTCAAAGCCTAACTGAAGCCGCCCGCAAAGCTGACGGCGAGTCCGAGCTTCATCTGCTGTCTTATCAAGATGCCATTTTAAAGTTCGGTAAACGCGCCATCAGCTTAGGCCTGCTTGACCAAGATGAACTAGATCAGTATTGCCCTCAGCTAGAAGACGCTCCTTCTTGGCAGGTGCGTCAAAATGAACGTGGCGCCCTCTCTGTCTAATCAGCAGTCAAGGCTTTGACTAACGATTAGTTCTCTCGGCGCTGCTTGATTTGTTCTGTGATGTCGATAGCTCTAGGAGTTTTCCAGTCCAGCCAGTGGGCTGCCAGACGTAAAGTGAAAATTACTGCCACCATCAGCACTCCGCTTAAGCCTCGCTCCATACCTAAATTGATCGCCAGCAGATAAAACAAAACACCTATTAGTGCTGCCAGCGCGTAAAGATGTCCGCGCTGCATTATTGCCACCTTATTAGAAGTCAACAAATCTCTAATTACTCCTCCGCTTAGGCAAGCCGCCAAGGCAACTAATATGACTGGCATAGCATTTAGGTTCGATGCCATAGCAAGAGAAGCACCAGTCAAAGCATAAAAGCCTAAGGCCGCAGCGTCGGACACCATCAACAGTCCTGAAAGCTTAGTTGTCTGCTTGCTCAATATTAAAACTAGCGCCGCGGCAGCCACAGCAGCCGGGATGTACCAGGCCTGCGTCAGGGCAAGAGGAATGTGGTTTAGCAGTATGTCGCGAATAATCCCTCCGCCCAGCCCGCTAACCATACCTAAGGCCATAACACCGAAAATGTCGAAACGGGCTGCCACGGCCACCATGGCTCCTGCTAGAGCGGAGGAGGTTATAGCGGCTAGCTCAATCCATAGTGGCGTGTTCTGCATTAACTAACTTTAACTTTTGAGTTCTCATTATTCTGTATTGCCTTATCGGAATCTTCCCGCCTTGTTCGATCAGGGTCTCCAGGAAGACTTCGCTCAGTGGATGCCTACTCTGGAATCTACCCCGTACCAATAGGTATAATAATTTAATGGATTCTGTCAGCACAACATGTGGCTACTGCGGTGTCGGCTGCCGCCTAGAGGTTCACCCGCAAAATGGCGTGATTGCCTCGATCAGCCCGGCGATGGACGGCCCCGCCAACAAGGGCCATACTTGCCTCAAAGGCCGCTTTGCTCACCAGTTCACCCGCTCCGACCAGCGCCTGACCACGCCGCTGATCCGCGAGGGCGACACCTTCCGCGAAGCAAGCTGGGACGAGGCCTTCCAGCGGATCGTCTCCGAGTTCACGCGGATCAAGAGCGACCACGGCCCGGACGCAATCGCCGGCCTGGCCTCCTCCCGCGCAACGAACGAGGACTGCTGGGCGATGCAGCGACTGATGCGCGCCGCCGTCGGCACCAACAACATCGACAACTGCTCACGCGTCTGCCACTCGCCAACATCGTTCGCGCTGCGCCGCTGCTTTGGCTACTCCGGCGCCACAGGCACCTTCAATGATATTGAGGCCGCCGACGCGGCGATCCTGATCGGCGCCAACGCAACCGACGGCCACCCGGTAGTCGGAGCGCGAATCAAGCAGGCCGCGATCAATGGGATGAAGCTGGTCACCGTTGACCCGCGACGGATTGAGCTGGCCGACTACGCCGAGCTACACTGCTCAATGCGCCCCGGCACCAACGCCGCCGTGATTCTCGGCCTCGCCAACGTCGTGATGACCGAAGGGCTGACCGACGAGAACTTCATCGCCGAGCGGACCGAAGGCTACGAGGAGTTTGCCGCGCTGCTGGCCGAGTACCCGCCTGAGGAAGTAGAGCGGATCACCGGCATTCCCGCCGATGACATCCGCACCACCGCACGGATCTACGCCACGGCTGAGAACGCCTGCCTGATCTGGGGCCTTGGCGTGACCGAGCAGCGCTACGGCTCCGAAGTAGTGCAACTGATGTGCGGCCTGGCGATGATGACCGGCAAGGTTGGCCGCCTTGGCTCAGCGCTACTTCCGCTACGTGGGCAGAACAACGTCCAAGGCTCATCCGACATGGGCGCTCTCCCCGACACCTACTCCGGCTACCGCCCGGTAAGCGATGAGGCCGTAGCGACAATGTTCGAAGAACGCTGGGGCACAAGCCTGTCACGCGAGAAGGGGCTGACAATCCCGAAAATGTTTGACGCCGCAGTCGCCGGCGAGCTGAAGTCAATGTTCATCTTCGGCGAGGATGTCGCCCAAACCGACCCCAATACCACTCATGTGATCCACGCCCTAGAGTCACTGGAGTTCCTGGTCTGCCAAGACATCTTCATGACAGAGACCACTAAGTACGCTGATGTGATCCTGCCAGCATCCGCGTTCCTTGAGAAGGAAGGCACTTTCATCAATGCTGAGCGGCGCATTCAGCTGGTAGCTGCCGCAATTGACCCTCCTGGAGGCGCACGCACCGACTTCGAGATCCTTACCTCGCTCTCGGCAGCGCTCGGCCATGAGATGAATCTCGCCACGCCGGAAGATGCGATGGAAGAGATCGCCGCGCTCACACCAGAATTCACTGGCGTCACCTACCAGCGGCTTGGCCGCCAAGGCCTTTGCTGGCCGGTAGAGGCAGACGGCAGCGACGCGCCAATCCTTTACGAAGAGAAGTTCCATCGTCCGAACGGTCTTGGCTCGTTCAACGCGCTGCCTTACCGCGAGCCAGGCGAAGTTGCCGACGACGAATTCCCGCTGATCCTGATCACCGGCCGCCGCCTGCAGCACTACAACGCTGGCACCATGACGCGGCGCACGAAGAATCTTGAGCTGATGGAGAGCGACTGGCTTGAAATTCATCCTGAGGACGCTGAGCGACTCTGGATCAAAGAGGACGACCTGGTGGCGGTCCGCAGCCACCACGGGCGGATTGAGATTCCGGTGCGGATTACCGACCGGATCGAAAAAGGCAACGTCTTCACTGCCTTCCATTTCCCTGAGCTGCGCACCAACCTACTGGTCGGTGACTCGGTGGAGGTAAACACTGGCTGCCCTGAATACAAGGTGGTTGCGGTTGACGTGCGCGCCATGAGCGAAGCACCATCAGAGAAAGCCGCTTTAGCTTTCTAGGCGGAGCATAATTAGAGCATGAAACTCTTTGATGTTCCCAGACGCCCCTTGGCTAGCTTCAGCTGCTTCTTCTGCCGCTCGGTAGTGGAGATAGAAGCAGGAGACATTGACCCTGCGCTGAAAGTGACTATTGTCAACTGTCCTTGCTGCGACAAAACTACTCCGATTGAGAGCTCCTACATGCTCAACAAGCTTCGCAGCATCTAAGATGGAAGCAGCTTTTGCTGAAAGGTTAGTCAAGGCGGGAGCTGAAGCGGCTATGCCGTTTTTCAGAAGCGGATTGTCTTACAAGCAAAAAAGCGGACCTCATGACTTAGTTACTGCTGCTGACATAGCAGCGGGCGAGAGGAAGAGCGTCAGCTTCAAGATGGATCCAGGTCATTACGCACTGATCTGTAATTTGCCTGGCCATTATGCTGGCGGCATGTGGGCTGACTTCACCGTCAAATAGGTCCTAGAATGCGTACGGCAATACCCCGGCTAGAACTCTGGGGCATTGCTACGTGCTACGGAGGTTCATGCTTAGGCCTTCGGTGTCGTAGATGGCGCCTGGTAAACTTGGCATGGAATCGGCACTGTTACAGAGAGGGGCTCTGCCTAAGGCGCTGTTCAAGCTGATTGACGTTCAGCTAATAGTTTGCGTAGCCGGGGGATTTCGCGTGGCTGCGCTACCGCTAGAGCCGCCACTGGAACCCCGTTACGGCTCACTACAGCATGGAAGTCACGTTCAGCTGGACTGCCTTCGAATACGATGTCGTCGCTCGCTACTGGGCTCCCTAAGCCTTGCAAGCGTACGCCATGGATGTCACTCCACCAGCCAGTGAAAGGCACAGCAGCTGGCTCATGGCCTAGAATGGCATGAGCAGCAGCTTTGCCCTGATGGGCGGCTAGCTCCCAGTGATCTCCGCCAGCTACGTCGCCGGCCGCATGAATTTCTGGGCGAGTAGTTAATACTCCGACCTGATCTGGCAGCCATTCAGTGTTAGGGATCACGCCAATAGCTACTAGCAGCTCATCAAGCTCCACTTTTGAGCCGTCATCAAGAAGAACTGCTTCCAGCTGCTGGCCTTCACCGATTAGCTCAGTAACCTTAGTGCCAAGTTTCACTTCTACATCTTCTTCGCGCTGAAGATCGACCAGCCACTGCCCGAGCTGAGGATGGAGCGCCCTCGCTAACGGCAATGATTCAGCTTCGATCAGGGTAACTTTAGCGCCATGCCCTTTAGCTGTGGCAGCTACTTCCTGTCCGATTAATCCGGCCCCTAAAACGACTAGCCGCGTGCCTGGCTTGAAAGTATTGCGCAGGCGGACTGAGTCATCGAGCGTGCGCAGCGTATGAACGTTGTTATATTGCTCGCTCCCTGGTAGCTGACGGGCTCGGCTACCGGTAGTAATCACGAGATGCTGGTAGTGGAGCGTGGCGCCGGATTCGAGCATCAGCTGGCGCCGGTCTGCGTCCAGTCCGCTGGCTCCATCTCCGAGCAATAAGTCGATGTTCTGCTCGTCATACCAGGCGACAGAACGAAAGGCGATCTCATGTGATTCTTTACTACCAGCTAGTAAAGCTTTAGATAGCGGTGGGCGATCGTAAGGGGCGTGCTCCTCTATGCTGACCATCTTGATTGGGTCGCCGTAGCTGCCTGAGCGTAGCGCTTCCGCGCAGCGCTGAGCTGCTAGGCCGCCGCCTACTATTACCACTCCGGATTTCATGCTCCGACCCGGCCTTGGTTGCTGGCGGCTTGGGTTTGCTTTCTTGCCGCTGGCTTTGAGGGGATCAATATTCGCCTCACAAACAAAGCCAAAATAGGCACTGTTGTTAAGGCTATTATGGCCTGCATCCATATCTGTCCGCTGTCAGTGCCAGCTCCAATAACATGAATGACCGCTAAAGCCCAGACCAGCATGGTCCAGCGATGCAGGCTGCGCCAGCGCCTCGCTCCAATATGGCGGCGGGCATAGAAACTGAGTCCTAGTATGGCTGCTCCCCAGCCAGCGATGATACCCAGCCCAGTGAACAGCGGCCGATAGCTAATGGTGAACGGGATCAGGATTTGTGACAAGGCGGGGTGCAGGTAAGCATCACCTATTAAAGTCAAGCCGTGAATAGCGATAGCGGCTAGCCCAATTAGCGCTGTTGATTCATGCACTGCCAGTAGCTGCTTTTTAGCTCCTGCTTTGCGCGGCAGCCCGTTAGCCATCATCAGGCCAATTAGCACTGAAGCAGAGACAGCCAATATGGCTATGATTCCTGCTGAACGAGAAGCAAGCCACCAGCCGTAATCCCATGGATCAGGATTCATGCTCCGACCTTTAAACGTAGTTTGACTTTGCTGATGCGCTGCGGAATGTCGATAGCCCGCAGGTCAGTGCCGCGGATTAGGCCGCCTTCTTTACTTAGCAGGATCTCTGCTCGTTGCGGCCCGCTAAGGAAAGCTTGTTTAGCTAACGTCTCAGCTTGCAAGGCAGTAGGAGCTTTAGCTGTTGCTGCTACCAGGCCAGTGAAAGCTGGTTGTCCAGTGCTGGGGTCAATGAGATGATGCGCTGGTTGTCCGGAGGCGTTAATCCAGATACGTGATCCAATGCCGGAAGTTGCTGCCGCTCCCTTAGTTATTTCAAAGCTTCCGTATTGCTGCCCGTCGCTATCCATGATTTGCACTAGTCTGCTGATGCCGGCTGTTCCGCCTACTCGTATGTCGCCGCCGCAGTCCACTGCCCAACATGCATAATCCGTAAGATATTCGCTAGCTAAGTCAGCCGCTAAGCCTTTGCCTGTGCCCCCAAGCTCAATTATTGTTCCGGCTGGTCTGCTGACAGTGCCCTTTACAGGATCGACGCTTATTTGCTGCCATAAGCTGGATGGGTTAGCCTCGGCAGCCTCAGGCTCCGGCATGAGTTTTAATGCTTGATGCAAGCTGATTCTGCGTTTCGGCTGCCATGAATCTTTATAGCCTGCTTCTATAAGGTCATTCAGCAAAGTTGGGTCAACCAGTCCTTCGGTGGCTCCTGCGGCCCAGATAGCGGCTTGTACCGCTTGAGCCAGCAAAGGAGAGACTTTGACTGTCTGGCGGCTGTCATTATTGAGCTGGCTGAGCTCTGATTGAGCATTGAAACGTGAGCATGTTTTCTCGAAAAGCAGAATGCTTTCTTTGGCCTTTTGAGCGGCCCGCTTAGGAGCTAATGCGGCGCTTGTTGCGGGGGCGCCTACCAGAATGCGGATCTTAGTCCCCATGGCCTGGAAGCTTAGATCCGCTTGGTCAGCGACTGTCTGCATGGCTTAGGAAGTGGCGGTCTGCACCGGAGCAGGGGCGGGCGCTGACTGCACAGGGGCGCTATAGGTTTGTGCTGGGGCGCTGTAAGTCTGGCTTGGCGCACTATAGGCCTGGCTTGAGGCGCTATACCCCTGGCCTGAGGAGCTGCCCGCTGATTGCACTGGAGCTGGCACCATTTTCACTATTTTGCGCGTCACAATCTTTTTCTTAATCAGCACTTGCTGCGGCTCGACTTTCGCTGCTTGTTTGCTACCAAGCTTCGGATCTTGCCCGCTCGCAACTTGCGAGCCCAGGAAAGCAGTAATGACCAAGAAGGAGAGGATGCTACTGATTGCTACCGGCATGATAGTGCGATTAGAGCGCCCTTTACGAACCGGTTTAGTAGCTGCTTTAGAAGCCGGAGCGGCTTCTACTGTTTTAACAAAGTCCGTTACCTGAGGCTGCGCGGCAGGCGGCTGCAACCCAGGCGGCTTAGGCGGCAGAGGAGGACGCGGCGGTAAATTAAATTCAGTCATCTCCTTCACCTTCGCTTCCATGATCTCCACTTCCATGATCTTCGCTTTCACCGGAGCCGGAGCTTGATCCGCCGCCGTAACCGCTAGTTGAGCTTTGAACAGGCTTAGGCTTGCTAGCCGGCTTATAAGAAGAACCACTATTGCCAGAAGAGCCGCTGCTGTAAGTTGGGGCGCTAACCGTGACTGTAGCTGGCGATGGCGGCGCAGCGCTAGCAGCAGCAGGCTTGATGGCTGCCTTCACTTTCTTAGACTTCATGTGGCGAGTGACATGCACAGTGCGATGGACAACTACTGTCCGCACTAGCACCGGACGAGCTTTAGGATTAACTTGAGCTGTTGGTGAAGCTTGTGCTCCCATAGCTACAGCAGTTAAAGCTCCTAGCCCTACTACTGTCAATCCGGCGGCAATTTGGTTGCGAGATAACTTAAACATAACTATAGAATACCCTAGGCCTAGGTTAAGACACAATCCCTAGAAGGTAAAAGTTTGGTGAACAGATCAATCGTCATGATCGGCGGCTTCGAGCTCTTCTTCTGAGTGCGCAGCTGCTTTTTTCTGATGTGTTTTCTGACTTGCAAGCTCCTTGGTGCTGTTTCCTGCAGGGCTGGCTTTAAAAGACACTAGTTGCTCTGCGGCGCTAACGCTGCCTATGCCTATACGCTGCGAATGAGTCCACTGCAAAGTTAGAGTAGTGGCAACCATTGCCAACAGTAAGGCTGGTATAGCAAGTACATATAAGCTGCGCATGCAGTTAGCTTACATTGCTTTTCTTATTGAGGCCTGAATTGATGAATGTCTAACAGGGGAACTATTGCTGAGGCTCAGGGCGTCCGGCGATCAGCCACAGTGTCCAAAGGCGATTAACTGGCATGCCTTGCTTAGCGGCGAAAGCTTTGCGATCACGGGCATTGTGGCAGGCTTTGAAGTCCCGTAATGTCTCGGTGCTTAAAGTTTGCATGTATTTAATCTAACTCTTTCAGCGGCATCGCAGCAAATCAGCTGCTCTGAAAGCAACTGATAGTGTAAAGATATGCTCCGCTCAATTATTGCGACTGCCTTGATCACTCCGATGCTGGCCGCCGCTGGATCAGCCTTTCAGCCAGTTCAAACTTGGGGTGATTGTGCCACTGTGGGCATGAAGCATGCTGGTAAGCGTGTCGAACATCGCGGCTTTAAGCCGCTGCGTGATACAGGCCTAGTGGCACGTGACCTGTTGCGCTGCTTCTAAGGCAGGATAAGAAGCTGCACTTTGCCGCCTGGGGTTAGGCTGCATAAACCAGAATAAGTTCCTACTCGCCACAAAGGCACTTGTAGCCGGCTACGAGCCCCGACTTGGAAAGGGCCCACTTGATGAGCTTGACTATCTTTATTGATTAGCAGCAAGGTTTGTCCTACTCGGCCTTTGATCACGCTTGGCATAGCTGCCCTCAGATCACCTTTCTTAGCTCTTGCTCCTGCCCCAGCAGGAATGATGATGCGAACAGTGCCTTTCTGCTTCTCAGTGAACGACTGATAAGTGGCCATGCCGGCAACTATGCCAGCGGTTGGCACCAGCACAGCTAACGCGACTAGCACTAGCAGCGACCAGCGGAAGTTGGAAGGATTATATGGCTTAGCCATAGCTAACTTTAACCTCTACAAAGCTCAAAAGCTCAAAAGCTGCTGCTAAATGTGGCGGTCAATCGCTCCCCGAGTCTATAATCATCGCATGCGCGCCCTCCCCCTTCTCTCCTTACTCCTGGCACTCTGCTTACCTTCAATGGCCTCAGCTTCCTCTTATGGCTCCTACAAGGAGCGACTGGTGGCGGTAGGCGACATAGCTTGCGCCCCGGGCGAAGTCACAACGGCCACTACTTGCCAAGCTGCCGCCACCTACTCATTAGCAGCCGGCCTTAAGCCCGATCATGTACTGGTGCTAGGCGACAATCAATACGAGAGCGGCTCCTTAGCTGACTATCAGGCTTCGTACGCTTTGAGCTGGGGCAAGTTCAAAAGCAAAACTTTTCCGGTCCCCGGCAATCATGAATACGGAACTCTGGGGGCTGCCGGCTACTTTGGCTATTTCGGCTCAGCAGCTGGCAATGTCGGACAAGGATGGCATTCCTCTTCCTTTGGCGGCTGGCGCGTAGTAGGGCTGAACTCTAACTGCGCTGAAGTAGGAGGCTGCCAAACCGGATCAACTCAGGAGCATTACTTGCGCAGCAAGCTTTATAACGACAAGAAAGATAAGCGCAAATGTACTTTGGCGCTCTGGCATCACCCTCGTTTCTCCTCCGGGCAGCATGGAGATGACGCTGAAATGTCTGACATCTGGCAAACCCTGCAAGATTATGACGCGGAAATGGTTTTATCAGGTCATGACCATGGCTACGAACGCTTCCTGCCGATGAACAGCGATGGCACTGGCGGAGGCAGCGACACTATCCCCAGCTGGGTAGTGGGCAGCGGCGGGAAATCCTTATATCCGATTGTTCATTCGCGCCCTAATAGCGCCGGCTACAGTTTAAGTTTCGGTGTCCTAAGAATTGATCTGTATTCAAAAGGCTACAAATGGCGCTACTACCCCACTAGCGGAAAGTCTAGTGACAATGGCAGCGCCCTGTGCACTTAGAGAGCTACCTTTCTCGGCTCTTGTTTTGAACTAAGGGTAGGATGTATCATTGTTTTCAATGCGCCTACCCAAGCAGTTGCTGTTCCTACCTGTTCTGTCCCTTCTACTAGTAGCTTTCTTCTCTTCTTCAGCTTTGGCGAAGAGCACAGCTACCACTGGACGAGTGCTGTCTGTTAAGACCTCCCAGGACCGCATTCTGTTTCGCACCGGCAAAGGCCGCAAAGCCCGTACTTTAGTCGCTACTCTGGCTTCGACTGCCCGAGTGTCAGCTAAAGACCGTAGCCGTAATGGTGTGGCGGGACTTGAGGACGTTAAGAAAGGCGACCAAGTTAAAGTCACTGGGACTCGCAAAGGTAATCGGATAGCCGCTTCATCTCTGCTTGACAAATCCACTTTACCGAAAGACGATAAGGGTAATGATGGCGTGCAGGATGATTTGCCGGTCATTGAGGCCACTGGCACAATCACTGATTTCAATGCTGATCAGCGCTTACTGACAGTGCAAATCAAAGACAGTGAAGACGAAACCCTCAATGACACTGAGCTCAGTGTGGCTTTACAAGATGGCGCAACTCTAATTGTGGGTGACCGCAACCGCGATCATAAACGCGACTGGGCTGACGTTCAAAACGGTGATCGCATCTCATTACTACTACTTGACCCAGTAGATGCGCAAGCTGGAGCTCAAGCAGTGTTGATGGTTGACAGTAGCTCGCTGAGAGGCGGCAAGAAGCCTAAGCCGCCAGTTGACAAAACGCCAGGCGAAATACCAATGGGCGGAACTTTAGTTTCAGTTGATGCGAACACAGGCATGCTGACAGTTCAGCCGCCACTGCTTGACTCCCCCACATTTGATGTTCTAGTCAATGATCAAACTGACTTAGAAGCCGATGATACCAACAACGATAACATCGTTGATTTGCAGGACCTCAATGCTGGTGATCGGCTTCGCATGCTGGTAGATAACTCTGATCCTAATAACTTAGTAGCTATTAAACTGCATGCCCATCAGGAAGATGACATTCCTCAGCCTGGTGATCATCCACGTCCAAGACTGTTGATTGGATCCTTAACCACACTGGATGCCACCAGTAAAGCATTGCAAGTCACTGTTTTTGGCGGCCGCAATAACGGCGACATCATTGATGTGAAATGGGATGCTAAAACTGTCTGGATGGGTGAGGACATTAACAATGATGGAAGCATCGATCAGCAAGACGTAGCAGCCGGCGACCGTGTGTCAATCCTCATCAATGGAGCCACGCAACCAACAGCATGGCGTATTCTGGACTTAGGTCCCGGCGATTTCCCTTCGCTACCAGGTTTCGATGATCCTTTTGATGGCCCAGACCATCATGGTGGAGACGACAGCAACAATCCTGATCAGAACCCTGAAGATCCCTCCCTGGAAGACCAAGGCCCCAGCCAAGGCCCCGGCCATGGTCACGGCGACTCTGACAAACCCGAGCACTAGCAACCAGCCCGCAATCAGACTTCTGGTTAGAGATTCAATCTCTACGGGCGTATGTTATTATTAATGCGCCGCAAACTTATTAAAATCAGCTTATTTTTGTGCGCAATCAGCTTATGGCTTCCAGCTTCCAGTTTCGCTATTTTTAATGGCACTCCTACCGGCACTTCAGCTCCTTGGCTAGTTAATTTAGATGTTCCCACTAACACTGTTTGTACTGGCACTCTAGTCTCTCCAACCCGAGTGCTAACTGCCGCGCACTGCGTGCTTGATGATAGAAACCGTGTTATTAATGGCATTAAAGCCGGAGCTGGCAGCGATTACCTTTATAATCTCATCTGGCAGAAACTCACTAAAGCTCAAATTGTTGTTCATCCCGGCTGGAAAGCTGCTTCCAAGGGTTGGCTTAATGATCTGGCAATCCTTAAGCTACCTAAACCATTCATTTATGCGCCCCTCCCCCTAGGATCCACTCTGCCAAGTGTTAATGATCGTGGCGGGCAGCTTTATGGCTGGGGAGCGACCGAGAAATGGGCTTCCCCTGATCATGCTTTAACAACTCCTGCTCCGGTCTTAAGTTCATCTAATTGCCGCAACTGGCTGCGCAAGCAGAAAATGGAATGGAAGATGTCGGACACCTGGCTGTGCGCCGGAGATTTTGCAGGCAACAAAGTTTCCAAAGCTCACATTTCTTGCTATGGCGATAGCGGAGGACCTTTAGTACTTGACGGGAAATTAGCTGGTGTTTTAAGTTGGTTCTATTCCGATGGCAAACATTACAATGCTTCTGAATGCGTGCAAGGCCCAATGTATTATTTGCGCTTGACGCCACTTCTTAAAACATGGATTCAGAAGCAACTTTAGCTTTATGTTTAAAGCATGTCCTCGGCATGCTCCTATCAGCTTCATAAGATAATCTCTCCTCCTAGCTTGCTGATGCGCCCTGATACGGTTTACCGCCGTTCAGCATTATGGGAAGTCAATAAATATCCTGGATTGCTATTAGCCCAAGTAGAAGGCTGGCAATTCCATTACCGCAATCTTGGAGAAGTCCCTTTTCGGACTAATCGGCATCCTTCCTCACTTGATTATGATCAAAGTAAATCAGTCGCCCAGAAGCTAGCTGACATATTGCGAGAACAAAGCTTTGCTTCCCGCCGCCAAGCCTTACAGGCTTTACAAGCCGCTGATCAGATGCTTGCCTTGCCTTAAGGCCTAGGCCGCGCTAATCAGCCAAGAAAGCCGTCTCATTGTTCTAATGCTGGGCATGCTTTTAGTATGCTTTCAGTGCATGACATTATTTCGGCTCGCTTGCAAAATCCGTCGTTGAAAGATACTGACGGGGAACGAGTTGCTTTATGCTTGGATTCTGGCGGCATGAAAGGCGCCGTAATCGGCGGCATGGCTGCTGAAATCGAAGAGCTAGGCTTAACAGACTGCTTTGATGCTGTATATGGCAGCTCAGCTGGCTGCCTGATCGGAGCTTATTTGCTGGATGCTTCGGCGGCAGGCGGCGAAGATATCTTCTGGCGCCACCTAAGTGGGCGTCGTTTTGTGCGTCCGGCTTTAACAATTATCGGCGGCGCTTTAAACATGGACTACTTGTTCGATGCTGTGATATTGAAACGTGAACCCATTTCTGCTTCTCGGGTTGCATCTCGTTCCGCTTCTTTTCATCCTTTGATAGCTAACCGTCATAGCGGCCATGCTGTTGATGCCAGCACCATCTTTAATTTAGCTAGCCAAAGTGATTTCATTGCTGCGCTGAGAGCCTCAGTTAGAGCTCCTTTGGTTTGCGGTAATCCATGGTCAAAGATTCCTGATTTATGGCGTGACGCCGGCCTATACGAACCCATTCCCTATCAAACTCCTTTAGCGGCCGGCGCAACCCGAATGCTTTTATTGCGTTCCGCTCCAGCTGGGCATGTGCCAAAAGGTTCCCTAAATAGGCTGCATGGTTTCGCCGGACAACATCTACCTTATCCATTAACAGGCTCCCGTCAATCAGGGCGCGGCGCACAAAATAAGCTATTAGCTGCGGCTCAGCCAAGCTCAGTGAAGCAAATCTTTCCTTCCGAAGCTCTGCAATATTCTTTCTTCTGCCGCGACTCTAAGATGCTGCAGCAATATGCTTTAGCTGGCCGCAAAGCCATTCGGGACTGGTGGCATGGGTCTGAGGCGAGTTCGCTGACTGCTCAATCCGCGCAAAGCTAGTGCTTGGTGATTAAGGCAGTACGCGTTTGGCAAGGCTGATAGTTGACTTAGCTGCTGAAGCACCCTTACGCAACACGGCTCCAAGTTTGTCTAAAAGCTTCTCTCCACCGGTCATACCAATAGCTTATTTCGCTTCTCGCTCTGCTGACGCTTTTCCGGCTGCAATGAGCGCCTTACTTCAGCGTGGGATTATGAGGGCCCAGTTAAGGCTGGTGGCATATAGCCCAACTGTTTTACTTTTGCCTTAGGCCAAGCCTGTAAGCTTGCTATCTAACCTCCTGCAACTACAATTACTTAATGAAAGCGAATCCTCACGGCGATCGGCACGCTGGTGCCAAGAATGATTTTTATTACGGAAGGGAGGGCTACGGAATGGTTTACAAATTCTACGTTAATCATGAAGACTCCGAAGATGGCCTTTCTCCCAGCCTGCCTGATTCATCACTTTGGCTTCCTCCTGTCGACGCGGGCAAGATCCCGCCGATTGAGGAGCTAGATAAACTGATTTACCATACTGACGAAGCGTTTGGCGGAGAGCTACAAGCTATCACAGCTGAAGACTTAGCTGGCGACGAGACTTACCATTGGTCTCGTCGCCAGTTGTTTGGAAAAGCTACTTCCGAGCCGCCTGCGATGGCGCTGCTGCGCGGGGAGACGTTCGGCAGCCTTACCGCTGACACTGCCCTGGGCCGACATTCATTAATGCAATTAGAGGACTATTTGAAAGGTGTACGTCAGCCGCTGCCTAGTAGTCATGGCGGGAAGCGTGAACCCCTGCCTGCTGATGAAGTTGCTTCTCAGGCTAGAGCAGCCTTGTTTCCTGGCTCAATTAGCGCCGCCCAAGCTGCAACATGGATTGAGCTATGCGGAGGAGATTTAAGCGCTGCAGTTGAAGCCGCTGAAGGGCTGAGCGGATCTCAGTTGCGTCTAATCCTTGAATATCAGGAAGCTGGCCTGGGCTTAGGTTTTGGAGATATGAAGAAGCTTGCTGCACGCGACGACGAGATTCCGGTCCACTTCTTCAGAAAGATTCTTGCTTCATGTGAAGATAATTTGGATGCCGCTATTGAATTCGCAACTACAGCGGGCGTCGATAGCGTCTTCGAGCACGCGCACAGCGTGATGTTCACGAAGCCCGCGAGGCATGCATTTGACGGGCCGAATGGACCGATTATACAGGCAGCTATTGAATATCATGAAGCTGGCCTGGGCTTAAGTTTACAGGAAGCGAAAGAGTTAGCAGTCTACAGCGATTCACTTACGATCGATACAGTCAGAAGCTACCTCGAATTGTTTGACCGTGATATGGCCGCCGTCATTGAGGCATTTACAGAGATAGGCGAAGGTCGGCTGCAGGCAGTACTTGAATATCAGGAAGCTGGCCTGGGCTTAAGTTTACAGCAAGCGAAAGCCTTAGCATGGCGCGGCGACTCACTTACGCCCAGCAAGTTCAAAAGTTACCTTGACTTGTTTGGTAATGATGCAGCGTCTGTCATTGAAGCAGTTGAAGTGATGGGCGTGCCTAGGATGCAGTTGATTCTTGAATACCATGAAGCTGGCCTGGGCCTAAGTCTTCAAGATGCGAAGGAGCTGTGTAAATCTGATGTTCTGCCCTCAGCAGACACTTTCAGAAAACTACTTAGCGCGTGTGGTGGTGATTTGGAGACCGCTATTGAATGGGCAAAGAAAATAAAGACGGACGATCTTCAGCGTGACGTCGCACGGATGACACTGGGTCATGACACCACTCCCCTGCTTAACAGCTTACTGGAGCATTATAATTCGGATTCAGGCCGCAGCCTACAAGAGGCTCATCAGATCCTCATCGCGAACCAGCAGCGCGAGAATTACACGCCCCCCGGACCTATGCTGCCTTTCTGAACGGGCGGGCCAAGGATGTCCTTACAGCTCTATCGGCTGTCTTACTTAAGTAGCTGCTGGCGACAGGTTCTGTCTTTTTGGCAGGCCGCTAATAAAGCTGCTAGCTGGGAGGGTGTTAGAGGGCTGCTGGTCAGTGAAAAAGGCACTTTCGTATTGCTTTTGCTTTCAGTCCCGTCCTCGGGCTGCGATGGTGTAATTCCTGTTCCGGCGTCTCCTTGCAGGGATGTGCCATCTGGGATTTTTCCGTTCGCTAAATATTCTTTCAGTTTCTGCTCAGCGTTGCTGTCCCGCTGATAGTTAAATAGTGCCAGTGGATCGCCAGTTAATGAGTCGACTGCTACTGCCGCAACCACTCGGCGACTGTCGCTTGTGGCCAAATTGACTATGTAGCTTAATTTACCTTCGCTGCTTAGGAACAGCCTGGGCTCTGTGCTTTGCAGGCGAGCAGTGTTGATGTAAGGAGTTTGGATGTCAGTGAATCCCATTGCGGCGTCAGGCCCAATCACTGATGAAGTTCCCACGCCTGATTTATCAACTGGCGCCAACCAAAGCTTACTAATACCACTGACTGAGTTGGTGTACATGATGCCCCCTAAAGCTTTGCCGCTACGGTAAGGCCTGAGCATAGTAACCCAGTAAGCTTGTCCGTCAGCTCCTTGCAGCAGATAGGGCTGAGTGTTTTTGTCGCTGGTCTGTAAAACTTCGTAGCGTCCTCTTTGATCACCTTTGTTGATGAAGCCCAGCAGGCCGCCGCTTTGGTTTTGCCGCCCGTTAATGTAACGATAGCTTTCAGCGACAGCTGTGGCTTGCTGCGAAGCGATCAGACGACCTGTTTTCACTAGCCCAGGGTTAGCTCGGGCTGCCGCCAAAGAATAATATTTAATGTTTCCATCTGGCCTGGTGACTGCCACCCCTATCTGAGATTTAAAGCGAGTGCTGCCTGCATTATTCCATTTCATGACTGGCGAAAGCAATCTTGGCTGCCCGGCGCAATCTATAAAGCCAACTGTTTCAGGTACGTCAACATCACGCCCTAACTGTTTACGGATTTGATAAGTCAATGAATCCCTCACATGCATACCAGGGCCATATTTGAAAGATTGTGTTACAACCTTCACTTCGCGAGCCCCGGCGGCAGCACTCTGCGCTGATATTTGCACTATGCCTCCAGTGCTGCGGAGCCAGTTACGTTTCGGAGTTTGGATCATGCTCCACATCCATTCGCCGCTGCAGCTGCGCACTAAATGGGCATCAGTTAAGTGATAGTTAGGACGATTGTATCTCAAATTAGCGGCCGTTTTAGCTACCACGAAAGGCAGCCGGCGTTGATCTTGAATTGCTACCGGCTCACCGATGCGCTGAACCTTTGCTTGTTTAAGCAAGGCCATCTGCCTACTTCCATCCTGTAGATACAGCAGCACTACTAGAGATATCAGGGCGACGACGACTACGATTATGATGCTTATCCATCCGGCCGCCCAGGCACTGGCGCTCTCTGAATGCTTCCCTTGCCTCTTCAGTATTGATGATTTGCGCCAGAAGTGAATTGCTGTCCCTAGCCCGCAGCCGAAGATAATAACTGGGGCCCAGAAAGCCCATTTCCAATGCGCCTGCCAAGCCCATAAGCTGTAAGTCATTCCGGTGTATGACCCACCAAAGATTAAATAATCAGCCACAGCAAGCAGGCCTAGTATAAAAGCCAGGCAGCTGATCCATATTAGTATTGCGCTGAGCTTTCTGTGCATGTCATTTTAACTTAACGCTTAGCTGTTATTAGTCTGCAAAGAATTATTGTCCAGCTGACGGCTTGAGCGAGCTCAGAGGCTTGGTCACCGCCTACTTTCAGACCTTGCTGCTTAAAACTTGTTTTGCTGCTCTCGTTTAGCTAAGGTGTTTGATAGCACATCAAGAGAGAAGTTAGAGTCCCGGCTCGTTGATCTTCCAGCAACCACCTAATAAGGCAGGTGCTTCACCCGGGATAAGATGTGGAGGGCAGTGCTCTCCTCAAAACCCCAATTCCAAGGAGAGTAGTTATGTCAGACTATTTACAGTGCAGTGCCTGCAATAAGAAACTTTCATCATTTAACGCTTATTCATGTCCTCAGTGCTGGGGGCCCGTAGTTTATGTGCGCGATGGCAGCAAGATTGAACATGAGCAGCGTGACGGGATTTGGCGTTACGCTGATCGCTTACCTGCCGCAGTTGACCCTTTGCCTTACTGGCCGGTCGGTAACACACCTTTATTGGCTGCACCCTCGCTGGCTGAACTATGGAATGTCGATCAGGTATGGGTTAAAAATGAAACAGCTAATCCCACTCATTCTTTTAAAGATCGCGTGGTTTCAGTTGCTATTGCCCGGGCCCGCAGATTAGGTTTGCAGACAGTGGCTTGCACTTCAACCGGCAACCTTGGTCATGCTTTGGCGGCTGCTGCCGCTCAGGCTGGTTTACGTTGCATAGTCCTGGTTCCTAGTTCAGTTGAGCCAGCTAAAACTTCAGCTGCTGCTGCGCTGGGAGCTAAAGTGATTCGCCTGCAAGGATCCTATGATGATGTTAACCGGGTTGCTCATCAGTTAGCTGATGAAGTTAATTGGGGTTGGGTCAACATGACTTTAAGGCCCTTCTATGCGGAAGGCTCTAAGACTTTGATTTGGGAGGTTCTCGATCAACTGAACACTCCCCCTAGCGACATTGTGTGTCCGATCGCTAGCGGCAGCTTATACTCTAAGCTGGTAGGCGGAGCTAGTCAGGCCGACGTTAAAGGCATTCGTTTCCATGGCGCTCAGGCCGCCGGCTGCGCGCCAGTAGCGCAAGCTTATGATGACGCTGAGCAGCACGTTCAGCCAGTTAAGTCAGCTAGCCGAGCTCATTCATTAGCGATCGGAAATCCTGCTGATGGTGACACAGCTCTTAAAGCTGCTGCGGCAAGCGAAGGAGCGATTGTTGCAGTTCCGGAAAACAACTTGCCACAAGGCGTTTCGATCCTTGGCGCTGCCAGCGGGCTGCTAACTGAATCAGCAGGCGCTGTAACAACTTTAGGGGCAGATCAATTAGCTGCTGCCGGCAAATTCAATCAGGCTAGCCGTATCGTTCTAGTCATCACTGGCGACGGATTAAAAGGAATGGACCTTGTAGAAGACTCAGTGTTACTGTCTGAATCCTTACCCACTTGCGCTGACACAGTATTAGAGTTCGTCGGCTCTTAGGCTGATAACCTAATACTATGCCTATTAATCGTCCTGCCTCTCTTGCCTCTATTGCTTTGGCGGCCGCTATTCGCCGTTTGGCTACGCAACCTCGCTAAAGGATATCCGTGATGGAAAAACGCTCACTAGCCAATATTATTGCTGACAATTTCGCTACCAGTAACGCGGAAGTGCGGCGCATTATTGTTCAAGGCGGACTTCGCATTGATGGCGAAGTTGTCACGCAGGACACTGAAATTGATGAGTTAGAATTGGATGGCCGCCAGCTGCAGCTAGGCAAAAATCGCTCCCGCCGCATTTACGGCGACCAGAACTCCTGACTTGTAGGTCGCTTCTGGCTGCACACCGAAGCTCCTCTTTTAATACTTTTTAGTGCTTCTCCCCAGGGGGCTTGTTTTTTGATGCTGCGCTCAGCTAGTATCGAAATGTGATTCTTAATTCGCTAATGCAGTGCCCGCGTGATCCAGGAGACTTATCTCCTTGCCCACGAGGACCTAGCGACCTGTCCAGCTAGTTTCACTCCCTCCCGCTCCTTCCGCGTAGCTTGCAGCAAATCAGCTTCGCGCCATCTCCATAAACACCTAAAGCCTGCTGAATAGTAGGCCAAGAAAAGGAAATATCTTGCTTAACAAATTAGCTACTTTCAGTGCCCTCGCATTTTTACTCTGCCTATCCGCCCCATCCTTCTCACAGGCCGCGCCTCTTACGCCGCTGAAAACTCAAGGCAACAAGATCGTTGACTCTGCCGGCAATCAGGTCGTGCTGCAGGGCGTCAACTGGTTCGGCTTTGAAACAGCGAACCACGCACCCCACGGCCTCTGGACACGGGATTACAAGGGGATGCTGGCGCAGATCAAAGCGCAGGGCTTCAACACGATTCGCATGCCGTTCTCGATTCAGGCGCTCCGCTCGACGACTACCAGCGGTATCGACTACGCCAACGGCCACAACGCCGCGCTCGCTGGCAAGACGCCGCAGCAGGTCATGGACATCATCATCGACGAAGCCGCCCGCGACGACCTGATGATCATTCTCGACAACCACTCTTCAACCGACGATTCGTACATGAGCCCGCTCTGGTACGGAGTCGGCGGGTACACCGAGACCGACTGGGTTGATACCTGGAAGGCGCTGGCCACCCGCTACGCAAGCAAGACCAACGTAATTGGCGCCGACCTCAAGAACGAGCCTCACGGTGAGGCAACTTGGGGCACCGGAGCCGCCAATGACTGGCGCCGCGCCGCAGAAGTAGCCGGCAACGCCGTCCTCGCTAACGCGCCCAACTGGCTCGTCCTTGTTGAGGGCATCGAAGGCTCAGTCGCTGGCGGTCAGCAGCTCGACCGTCACTGGTGGGGCGGCAATCTCGAAGGCGTTCGCAACAATCCTGTGCGCCTAAACGTCGCCAACCGCCTTGTTTACTCGCCGCACGAGTACGGCCCGGGCGTATTCGCTCAGCCTTGGTTCTCGGACGCGAACATGGTTTCGATCCTCGCCGACCGCTGGCAGAAGGGCTTCGGTTACATCCATGACGCGGGCAC
>Ga0194055_10000337_pt1 | contig 37331 bp, 32 predicted proteins | sample SepL449m_MetaG_FD_155482 | JGI IMG/M metagenome (GOLD analysis project Ga0194055, IMG submission 155482) | Anoxic zone freshwater microbial communities from boreal shield lake in IISD Experimental Lakes Area, Ontario, Canada - Sep2016-L442-9m | ecosystem: Environmental > Aquatic > Freshwater >... | reverse complement strand
TAGAGATAAACAATCTTGGCCGCACAGATAGTCCAGTAATTCCTAACTGTCGACTACGGGGCATCCAGCCAGCATCAGTGACCTTGCGTGTAGCGCCGATCTCGGCACTTGGAAATATATCTTTGAGTAAATTGATGGTGACATATTTTGTAGGGTCAACACCCCTTCCAATTCCTATAACCGTCTGCGCGGCAAGCAAATCTCGTCTTGCAGTGTCGAGTTTTACTCGCTCAAGAAGTCTGACCCTTGAAGTTTTTGATTGATCGAGGGTGTCATCAGTGATCTCAATCAATTCTCTATCGAGTCGCAACGTTCTTGGAACGATTACTCCGGGGCGAACAGTTGCAATCTGAACAGGCGAACGTGACCAAATCGGAACAACTACCCTTCCACCCAAAGCAGGTTTCCAGACAGTTAAAGACCCATCTGAAGTAATTTCCGTTTCAATTCCATCACCCGTTAACCCCCACCCATGTCTTGCCGCCACCTTGCTTGCCACTGTTCTGCCATTCCTTGTCCCATCGACAAGTAAGACTCTCGGCAAATGGATCGAGGCCAATTGTGCGAGCGAATGCCCCCAAGAATCTGAGTCATTCCCAGGCAAACGAAGAATTCGATCTGCTCCATAAGCCCCAAGAGAATCTGACAGATCTCCGCTAACGACCGCAGTCACGCTGCCATTGATTTGAGACGCCAAATGGGCAGCTTCCCCTAGTAGTTCATAACGAGACGATGTCAGGTCGGGATCCAAAAAACACCACACATCCATCGGGCCTGTGCCCGGCTCCGGCACAATTTCTTTGCTTGAAAAAATTGATACTCCAAGCGCGCCAATTTCTCGGAGTTTTGAAACTGCTTCGGAGGGACTGGACGTTACAAATGGGACTCGATTCGACATGAGCTGCCGAGGAGGACCAACGGTGGTTGGTGAACCAAGTTGCCCCGTTTCCGAAAGCCTTAGTCCAAGATCAAATGCTGAATACATTTTTATTTTTGATCGCTCCACAGAATCTCGCTGCAGACGATCTGCCTTAGATGGATCACACAATCGTTCTGTAACCGAGACAACAGCCGGCAAACAGACCTCAACCGAATCAAATCCCTCATCAGTTTCAAGCGTTAATTTCAACTCATTTTCGCGGACTTCAATCGTTGTTGCTCCAACAGCAAACGGAAAACCTAGTAATTCTGCGACCTCGGGTCCCACCTGTCCGGTGTCGGCATCTAGTGAATTAAGCCCACATAACACCAGGTCAAAAGATCCCTCTTTGACGATGGCGACCGCTAAAGCTTTGGCAGTTGCCAAGGTATCGCTCCCAGCAAAATCCATATTGCAGAGATGAACCCCTCGGGTAGCCCCACAGGCAATCATCTCTCGCAATGCATCTTCCGCTCCTGGCGGACCCATTGAAAAGACCACGACCTCACCGCCATCGGCTAGTTCAACAGCTTTGGCATTAGCGCGCCTACAAAATGCGTTTACTTCGGCATCACCGCTCGTTCGCCTCAAGCGACCATCAATCATCTCGAGATCCTCACCTCGAGGAATCTGTTTGACTAAAACTGCGATACGCATTTGACTCTCCCTACTAAAGTATATATCATAGCAATCAAAGCATCCTAAGCCTAAAAGGAAACAACTCAATGTCTCAAACAAAAGCCGCACAAATTCGTTCTACTTTGTCGCATTCAGTCATCGATGCAGATGGTCACTTCGTTGAAGTCGGACCTGTCTTAAACGATGAGATCATCTCCTATATCGAGCAAGATGGAGGTTCTGCGCTCAGAGACAGATACCTTGCCGGAGCGGTAAGACCCATCGATACTTCAAGCAATCTTTCGGATCGGTATAACCCAGAGATTCATGATGAATGGCGAGCGATGCCATCGTGGTGGGGCTGGCAATGCGCCAATACTCTTGATCGAGCAACAATGCATCTCCCAGAGTTGTGGTACGAACGAATGGACGACTTTGCCCTGGATTTTGCTCTCGTCTACCCATCTATGAGTCTGTCCTTCTTGGACATGCTTGATGCAGAACTTTCGCCAGTTCTTTGCAGAGCGGTAAACAGAATGCACGCACGAATGTTCGAGCCGTACAAAGACAGAATGACTGTTGGAGCCTTGATACCGATGCCAACGCCTGAAGCTGCGATTGAAGAACTTGAATTCGCCGTCAATAGCTTGGGGCTCAAAACTGCTGTCATAGCAGGATCCACCAAACGACCAATTGGCAAAATTCACAATACAGATAGCTCTCTTGATTCAATTGCATATCGACTAGACACCTATGGAATTGACAGTGAACATGACTACGACCCTTTTTGGCAGAAATGCATAGACCTGGGTGTTGCCCCTCTATCGCATAGTTCGCTGCAGGCACATCGAGTGACACGCTCACCGAGTAACTACGTCTATAACCATGTCGGTGGACTTGCAGCAATGCACGAATCGCTCTGCAAGTCACTTTTCCTGGGCGGGGTTACTCACCGCTTCCCTGAATTAAGAGTTGGATTTCTCGAAGGTGGAGTTGGTTGGGCGTGCGGCCTTTATGCCGACTTGATCGGACACTGGAGTAAGAGAAATAAAAATCAGATAGGACAACTAGATCCGGCAAACTTGGATGTTAACGAGTTAATGAAATATGTTGAGAAGTATGGTGGCGAGACAGTGAATGCATTGTCGAGTGAAGTTCGAGATTTCTACTCACGTCCTGGATCAAGACCGAAGGTTCTTGATGAGTTTGAGAAAGTTTGCATCACCAAAAAGTCGGACATCAAAGACAAGTTTGTTCCAAATTTCTTTTTTGGATGCGAGGCAGATGATCCAATGATTACCTGGGCATTTCGTGAAGACGTCAATCCAATGGGTGCAAAACTACAGCCATTATTTGGATCAGATATCTCTCACTGGGACGTCCAAAATATGATCGAGCCAGTAGAAGAGGCTTACGAACTCGTAGAGGACGGTCTCCTCAACGAGGAGCAATTCCGTGAATTCACTTTTTTGAATGCAGTCAAATTACATGCAGGTATGAACCCTAAATTTTTCGACGGAACCAAAGTAGAAGCGGAAGTAAAAGCCGCACTCAAGGAAATCTAGAAATTAGACAATCTTTTGAGCGCTTTTATAAAGCAGTGTCGTCCCCAAAACAGCGGGCGCAATCATGAGCAGTGTAGCTATGTGAACGTTTGTGGCGGTAGCAACTGCGCCGTCAATCAGGCTCGCCACAGGCCTTGAGCCCATGAACGCCATTCCCCATAGAGCCATCAACCTGCCATGTTCGTCAGTATTACTGAAAATCTGAACTCGCGTGAGAGCAGCCGCTGATGTACTTATAAAAGCAAACCCGGCAAAAAATAAAGCGATCACGCTGAGGTAGAACGAACTAGAGAAACCAAAGACGAGCAGTGAAATAGTGAGAAGCATCATCCTCTTTGTAAGAAGTGCATAACTTGCTATCGGCAAACGGGAGATCCATATGCCGGCAGTAACGGCTCCAAGACCAAAAGATCCGACGAGCCAACCGACGACAGTGTCAGAGCGATGAAAAACTAGAGTCGCAAATCCAGGTGTGAGCGTCGTGACAGGGTCTATTGCCATGGAGGCACATGTTCCGACAACGAATAAAACTCCTATTCGGGGACGAGTCTTCAGGCTTTTAGCCGTATCCATAATCCGAATTTTTATCCCTACGCTTTTTGTGCCACTCACCCTTGTCTTGATTCCCAGTAGACATACAACAAATACAAGAAACGAAAGAGAATTCAAGCCAAATGCTGCTGCTATTCCAAATCGAGCAACTATCAATGCACCAACCGCAGGCCCAATAGCACGAGCAACATTTAATGCCACGATATTTATAGCAACAGCAGGCGCCAAATTTTCGGGGGCAACAAGTTGTGGAACCATAGCAAGCATTGCTGGAGTACTGAAGGTCTGTGCAATACCCAATGCGAGTGCAGCGACCATAACTATTGCGACCGACGAGTAATTGAGTGAGACACAAATTGCAAGCAGCGCAGAGATTGCTGCACTTAATACCTGTGTTGCTAAAAGAACTTTTCTGCGGTCATATCGATCTGCGACCACACCAGCAGATGCTCCAAGTAGGAATACCCCAATGAACTGAGCCATGTTAACTAGACCAACCAAGAACAGCGATCCGGTAAGCCGATACACAAGAAGTGTTTGTGCAATGTTATGAAACCATGTTCCAGAACTAGATAATAAATTCCCTACAAAATACGGGAAAAAATTACGATCTCTTAATGCACCACGGGAACTTTTCAGAATTGGGGTCGCCCCCACCGCATCATCGCCTTGACTACCTGAGATCATTAATCAACCGACCGCCACGTGCAAGTCCGGTCTCCAATAATGGTTCTGAATTACGTTCATAAATCTGTTCGGAGACATCTCTTCGAAAGTTGATAAAGCGATGTCCATTTACACCACCTACTAGTGAGTACCGCACATTCCCAGGAACGCATAGCGCACTACCCTCCTCAAGTTCATATGCGCCCATGGATATGCTCCCCTCAAGAAGATAGATAATTTCATCTTCTGAGTGAGAATGTGGTTTACCTTTATCATTCTCTCGAGGGGGCGCAGTTACCTGTAAAAGCTGACAGCGGCAAGTTCGACACGTGCTATCGGCGTACCAAACTGCGTGCACACCTTCGGCCTCGCCTGATTGAATAGTTCCTCCCGGACCAACAACATGGACTCCTCTACCTAGCCGCTCGGGTGGGCCAAGGATCCCCGATGGCTCATCATTGCTTCTCGATCCAAAGTGAACTACTCGACTTCTACCAATACTCTTAAGACTCGTCTTGACACCGCCCTCAACTACTACGGCACCATCAGTTGGGCAGACTCGATTTTCAATCTCAACTTCACCCTCGATGACATAGATGATGTCTTCTCCATGATCTTTATCCCAGAATATTTCAGCTCCGTCGGCCAAATCGGACTCACACATCCACAGTGCATAACCCTCAGGAGTAAGTCGATGACTTGAGATTACCCCCGACACGGTGCGAGGGCCTTGATACGTGGTCGAAGGAATTACATCGCGTTTAGAAATTATCGCAAGTTTTGACATTCCACATTCTCCGATTCCTCTCGAGCCAAGATGAGATCAGTTAATTTTTTGACGAATAACAAATAAAAAAATTATTTAACCAATGAATCCCGAAGACTGTCAACTGATTTTCCACCCAGTTTTGGACCCTCGATATGAAGATGGCAGGCGACTCTTCCCCCGTCTTCATATTCTTCCAAGGTTGGTTCGACTGTTTTGCAAATGTCCATTACATAGGGGCAACGAGTATGGAATCTGCACCCACTTGGAATATTTGTTGGAGTAGGTATTTCTCCTTCAAGAACAATTCTCTTTCGATTCAATTCAATGGTCGGATTTGGATGTGGTATCGCAGATATCAGCGCTTGGGTATATGGATGGCGAGGGCTTGAATACACTTGCTCGGCAGGTCCGATTTCAATTATCGACCCAAGATACATAACAGCGATCCGATTGCATACGTGATGGACAATAAATAAGTCATGAGCGATGAAGAGACACGCAATCTTCAATCTTTCCTGCAGTTCCTGAAGCAAATTCACAACTTGAGATTGAGTCGATACGTCCAAAGCGCTCACAGGTTCGTCGAGTACTAGAACTTTAGGCTGAGTTGCCAATGCCCTTGCAATGCTGACTCGTTGTCGCTGACCCCCGGAAAGCTCATATGGATATCGAGCAAGGTGGTGAACAGAAAGACCAACCAATTCTATAAGTTCACGAACTCTGATCTCCCGCTGAGACTTATTCAGGGTGCTGTGAAATTCCAGCGGCTCAGCCAGTAGCTTCCCAATCGTAATTTTTGGATTAAGTGATCCACTTATGTCCTGAAAGACGGCTTGTACTTGTCCGCGAAGACGCCGCATTTTCCTTCGATTTAATTTCGTAATGTCATTTCCAGATAAATAAATTTGCCCGTTCGTGGGTTCAAGAAGACGCAGCATCAGACGTCCGACTGTGGATTTTCCCGAACCACTCTCCCCCACCAGCCCTAGGCTCTCGCCAGGATAAATTTCCAAAGTAACATCGTCGACAGCTACTGCAACATCTAACCCTCTAATTGCATTGAATTTTCTAGAGTAAAATTCCTTTCGGACATTTTTGAGTTGCATGGCTGGCTCTCTGAGGCCACTATCCGTTACTTCCATTACGAGACCGCCACTTCAATTTGTTTCCCCAACATAAGTTCATCTGATCGAATGCATCTCACCGTTCGTCCATCTGGAGTTTGAGTGACAGGAATTGCCTCGACTTTACAAATCTCAAGAGCGAACTCACATCGTGGATGAAACCGACAACCGCTAGGAAGTCTTCCAAGGCGTGGAGGGTCGCCCTTTATTGAAGGAAGTTTCCCACCTTTCATACCCGGATGTGGCGCTGAGAGAATTAGTCCCTGTGTATACGGATGCAGTGGAACGTCAAAAATAACTGAAGCATCAGCCAGTTCTATAAGTTGACCCGCGTACATAATCAATATCCGTTGAGCGAGACTTGCCAAGACACCTAAATCATGAGTGATAAACAAAATAGCCATCTCACGTTCTTTTTGCATTGATTGGATAATTTCCATTATTTGCGCCTGAATTGTGGCATCTAATGCCGTTGTTGGTTCGTCTGCAATCAGCAATTTTGGATTACATGAAAGAGCAATTGCCATCATGACTCGCTGCTGCATCCCTCCGGAGAACTGAAATGCGTACTGCTTTGCGCGTTCGGCCGGATTAGGAATATCCATGAGGGCAAGCATCTGAACGCTCCTTGACCATGCCGCCTTACGAGAAACTTTCTCATGCGTGCGAATTACTTCAGATATCTGCTCTCCTACGGTCCATGACGGATGGAGACTAGACATCGGTTCTTGAAATACCATTCCTATTTCTCGACCCCGAATCGATCTCATATCCTTAGTTGAAAGTTCCAATAAATTAATGCCACCAAATTCGATACTCCCCGACACCTGCGCATTCCTTGGCAATAAGTTCATTATTGCTAGTGCAGTAAGTGATTTACCGGAACCACTCTCTCCGGCAAGTCCAAGAACTTCTCCTTTGTCAATCTCAAAATTGACATCTTCGAGAATCTGGATCCAACCTTTTTCTGTCGGCAACTTGAGTATCAAATTCTCTATTTTCAAGAGCTTCTGCCCTGACAAATTTGAAGTCATCATTAGCGAACCTTTCCAAGCGCATCGCGAAGTCCATCCCCAGCAACATTCAATGCAAAAACTGTCATTGCTATAGCCAAGCTTGAGGGAAGAATCATCCACCAATGCTGAACAATACGCTCAAATGCATTCTGCAGCATGGTCCCCCAACTTGCACTCGGGGGCTGAACGCCCAGTCCTAAAAAACTCAAACTAGCCTCAGCAAGAATTGCTGTTCCAGCGCTGAGTGACACCTGCACTATTAATGGGGATGCGATGTTGGGCAAGATATGCCGCACGAGGATATATCTATCGGGCACTCCGATCGCTCTTTCAGTTTCTACAAGTTGGCTGTTTCTTAGATTCACCACCTCAGAACGAATCAATCGAATAAATAGTGGGGTAAAGAAAATTCCAAGTGCGATGATTGCATTTTTCATGCTCGCACCAAGTACTCCTGCGATTGCAAATACCAAAATCAGTGGTGGAATACTTAAAATAATGTCGATAATTCGCATTACCAACCAGTCCATTTTGCCCCCGAGATATCCAGCGATCAACCCGAATGGCAAGGCCAAAGTGAGTGCGGCGACTACCGCCCCAAACCCTACAAATAATGATATTCGTGTCGCGAACAATAGACGGCTAAAAACATCTCGACCCAGATTGTCGGTACCCAACAGGTGACGGCCGACAAGCTGGCAATCTGGTGTGGAACAATGCGAGCCTAGTTTTGCAAATGCGTTCATGAGATCGGTTTCACTGGGGTCGAATGGGGCTATTAGCGACGCGAACACGGCCGAAAAAATAATAAAAGTCAACATGGCAACTGCAACAACGGCTGGCTTATTGCGTAGGAATGCACGTAACCGTCGACCGCCCAGTCGTTCATACTCTTCGATAATGGGCTCTTGAACAACCACTTCTAGCGTCATGCTGCATTACCTTTTCTTTTAAAGAGGTTACAAATCTGACCAATTTTGTCGTGGCTCACTGCTATCTACCGTCAAACTGCAGTCGAGGATTTATCTTAAAGTTGATGATGTCAGATATTAAAGTCACGGTCATCGCAACAACTACGGCAAGTGGAATGACTCCTTGCAGAAGCGGAAGATCTCGTTGTGTGATCGCATCAACTGTCATTGCACCAAGACCTGGGAGTGCAAAGATGCGCTCAATAACGATGGCGCCCCCAAAAGCTCTGGCAACATGGACGCTCACGATTGAGAGTACTGGTGACGCAGCGACCCTCATGGCGTGTTTGCCGATGATCTTAGTTTCGGACATTCCTTTAGCGCGGGCGGTACGAATGTAGTCAGAATCCAAGCTGTCAATTAATGCCGATCTGGTCTGCCTGCTTAATTCAGCAATCATTCCACTACTCATTGCCGCAATCGGAAGTATCAGTTGCTTGGCCCACTGTGCGGGGTCTTCAGAAAAAGGGACGTATCCGGCAAATGGCAATATTCCTAACCAAACCGCAAAAAGCAACATGAGATAGATACCAATCACAAAACTTGGAACCGAGACACCAACGCTTGACATGAGCGTGAATACTCGATCTGGCCATCTACCTCTAAATCGCGCTGCGATCATACCTATTGGTATTCCGATTAGCAGTGAAAAAATAAGCGACCCAATAACGAGTTGCAGCGTAATGATCCAGCGAGCTGCAATTTCTGTTACTACTTTTTGATTCGTAAAGAGCGAGCGTCCAAGATCACCCTTAGCTGCTCGTTCGACCCAATCCACGTATCTAGGGATCATGGGCCGATCTAGATTTAATGCTTCCCGCACTTCTACAATCCGCTCGGCACTAGCATTTTCTCCGGCAAGGGTTACCGCTTCATCGCCTGGCAAGAATGCAGTCAAGAGAAAGATCAAAAAAGTTACAGCCAGCATGATTGGCACGAGCGCTAGTAGTCGTCGAACAATCATTTTTAGCCTTTATTAACCAAACCAAGTTGTCTGGCCCAATCTAAGTTCATCCGTGCTGAACCCACATGAGCTATGTGGACAGTATGTCCCTCACCTTTATTCGGATCTCCATAAACAATTGGTCCAGATCCCTTTTCTTCTGCTTCAGTTGCAAGACGGTCCAAGTCTTGCCAGTAACTTATTTCTTCAGCAGTTGGACTAAATACTTCATGAGCAATTTTGATCTGAATGGAATTGCCGATCATCATGCCGCGATAACCCAGGTCTCGCAGTTCATTAACCCATTTCCTCAAACCAACTTCATCGTCCAGATCTCCACCCCACATTCCGCTGATTGGCCACCGCACACCTGCTGCCCTAGCATCTATAAGCGCTTTTGAGCGAAGGTACAAGGATTCGGTCCCACCTGGCGTCCATCTGAATCCAATTGCTTGGTGAATATCGCCGAATCGAGATACTGCTCCGCCCATATATGCGACGCGCTCTGACGCAGCTGCAATCTCGTAGGCGTTTCGAATTGCCTGTGCAGTTTCAAGAATGGGATAGATGTACACCGAGCCTCGTTCGCGGCCACTGTCAGCCTCAAGGCATGTCAACAATGCATCAGCAGCAATGACGTCGCCAGCAGTTTGTACTTTAGGAAGAAGTATCCCTGCTAGAGCTGGATGCATAATCGGGTTGAGGTCACGTAAGGTAAAACCACTATCGATCGGTTGTACTCGCACGAACCACAAAGGTGCACCCTTACCCGTCGGGGCGGTTTTTAGAAACTCACCGACCAATGCTCTAGTTTTTACTCTCTCTGACTCAGGAAACGGTGTTCGCGGCTCTTCGATATCAATCACAATTGCATCTGCGCCTTGACTCGCTGCAGTCTCTAATTCTTCTTTATCACTTCCGGCAATGAATAGAACCGATCGAAGTGGTCGTGCATCCTGCTTGGTCATATAACTCCTTTAATGTTGAGAGATTGTTGATTTACTGGCATCTGTATCGTCGTCAATCCCGATGTGCACAGTGCGACCCACTGGATTCTCAAAGAAAACATGCAACAATTTCGATGCCTTTGTTATGCGGTACGCGTAGACAGTTCCTGACGGAACGTACGACAATGACCCATCTGAATGAATCGATCCTTGAATGCTCTTATCGCCCCTGAACCAGGACACTGCATCTTTTTCTAAGAAAAACTCAATCTCGCCTTCAAGTACATACTCAATACGAGGGGCATGATGCTTATGCGGCTTAATAATTGCACCAGCCGGATGTTCGATGTAATACACCCAGGGCCCAGTTTCAGAGTCACCGCCAAGCCACTTAATTCGCGCCTCGCTCCCCTTGGTTGGGCGAGCTTTGTCAAGATTATTTGCCAAGTCCATAAACGGAATCTCTGACACTTGATGGAAAAATATCGTGTCGGCATTCAGCATGAGACTCCTTATATATGGTCTGGAAATATGGTCTGGAAATACGGACTGGTTTTTGATGCTCCGAGCGAACTCGTTTCATCTAAATGATTTAATGGTTAACAGTTTCTACTCCAGATAGTGACAAATGTCAAATATCCACTCAAAGTTGGCTATTGAATGAGATCCATCACGGGATGTAGACCATTAACAAGTCCGCCTTCGATTCTTGGAGTCGATCCACGTTCTACAATTTGCTCTGACGGACCTTGACGGTAGTTAAGGAATCCAAAGCCCTTTGGCCCACTCCTAAACCCATACCTCGTATCTTTAGCTACGGCCAACGTATCGCCGGCTTCTAATTTCAAGCTCCCAAGTTGTACTTGACCCCACAAAAGATGGATCAACTCATCAGTTGAATGACTATGTGTTGCCGAGACATATTCCGTAGATCGGGATGTATAGAGAAGCGTCAAGCGGCAGTGGTCGCACGTGGAGTCCGCGTAATAATGAGTATCCCGAGTTGGCTCGATTGCCTCAAATGTCCCCCTTGGGCCTACGACATGAGTTGAGTCTCCAGATATAAAATCTTGGTCTGGCTCAGCATTGGTCGGCCCCATATGGACGATGACCGTATTACCGATTGCGCGCACACTGGGTCGTGCATTGCCCTCAATGACTATCGCACCATTTTGGGGACATACCCATTCCCCGTCAATATGCAAACTTCCCGAGACAACATAGACCGATTGCTCGCCGTGCTGCGTGGGAAGCTCCAGCAGCGTGGCGTCTTCTAATTCCGCTGTCACAAGCCAAAGTGAGTAGTCCGGCGGACTGACGAGACGACTTTTGCTCTTTCCAACAAAAGAGTGCCCGACAATTGGATGTGACGAGGACTGCTCGGCGTCCTTCGCTAGAACTGCATCTATCCCCGCCATAGCCCCTCACTTGTTCTTATCTCTTAATCTTTGATACATTAGCAGAGTTTTACAAGTCCCAAAAATACCGAAGGAGCCGATATGTATATTTCAGCTGATTCACATGTGGTGGAACCCCCAAATTTGTGGGTGGAGAGATTGCCTAAAGCGCTACGGGAATCTGCTCCACGGGCGACAAGAAACCCCGAGAATAAACATTGGTACTTCAACGCTCCAGGCATCTCACGCGGAGTCGATTTAACGCTTTCCTCTTCGGCGGGTCTCAGCAATGCAGAGGTTGATGTGTTATTGGCTGAGGACCCTGACGCAATTATTGGCACGGGAGGCGGCGTAAATTCACGTCAGCGCCTATTCGACTTATGGAAAGACGATACGGTCGCAGATGTTTTATATCCAACTGCTGGGCTTGCACTTCTTCAGTTGGATAATCAGGAAATGCAAGAGGCATGCTTTCGCGTATACAACGATTGGTTGGCGGAGTTCTGTTCGACTGATCCGGTTCGCCTCATCGGACATGCGTTGATTCCGTGCTGGGATGCAGATGTCGCTGTCGCCGAGATGGAGCGTGCTCGTTCGATGGGAATAAAAGGCGGACTGATTTGGACTTCACCACCAGCTAATGACAGTTTTTTTGACCCTCGATACGACAAAATTTGGGCCGAAGCAGTTGCACTAAACATGCCTATTTCAATACACACACTTGGCGGTCAACGAGAAAGTCGTCAACTGAGTACGTTTGGGTCATCCGTGGAATCAAGTTATTACATTACTTTTCGAACACGTGATGAAATGCAACGCTCTCTCTGCGAAATGATTGTTGCTGGATCTTTTGAACGTCATCCAGAACTGAAAATAATTGGCGCAGAAGGTGGAATAAACTATGCAGCCGTCATGGAACAAAGATTGGACTCTGGATATCGAGGATTTTGGGGAAAGCTTGACCATGGCCTGACCATGAAACCTTCTGAATATTTCCGCAGAAACATATTCCTTACGTATATCAACGATGAAGTTGGCTTAAACAACCTTCGATTCACTGGTGACGATCATTTCATGTGGTCTGGTGACTATCCACACGGGGCATCCACATGGCCGAACTCAGCAAAATCTATTACTAAAGAAGCTTCGGGATGCAACCTCAGCGAAGCAACTGTGAGGAAATTAACTCTCACAAATGTTGCGAATCTATACGGCATCAATCTCGACGAAGTTGCTCAACCTAGTCCGGCAATCAAAGCGCTTCTTAAATCTTGATTCTTCCGTCAGTTGAAACCCTCTTGAGTATCAACTTCTCAATCTCGGAATCGCTATAACCGATCTCCTGCAATATCTTTATTGATTGTTCCCCAGCGCTACAGGCGTCCCCTAAGTGTGATTTCGAGCCGTGAAAACTCAGCTTCTCTCTGAGCCGCCAATATTTTCCAAACAGAGAATGCTCCATGGGAAGAAGCCAACCATTCTCCTCCAACCATTTATCGAATGTTTCTGAATTAACAGCCACTACACCAATTCCCATTGGATGAATCATTGCGATCCATCTTTTAGTTGTATCAGTTCGAAAGTGATTCTCAAGTGCTGTAGCTACATCTTGATCACTAGAATTTAAAAGTTCCAACCGGTTCAGCACACGAAAAAGAGCGCGCTTCTCATGGTCCTGGAATGTCGAGACAAATATATGTCCATCTAATGTCTCATAGATTCGATATAACGAGTTGAGACCACGCTGGCTACTATCCGCAATTTTCCAGTCCACGACGCCATTAATACACACCATGTCGGACGAATGGATATAACCCGTACTCGTCAACATTGTCGTCTCGAGAGATTGTCCTGCGCCATTCATCTGCACCCGCGCCCACAGTCCAAACAATATTGCCGTTGCCGCACCAAGGGCGCTACCAGGATCTGCATATGAGTCATTGACGGGTGGATTTCCTACTCCTGCTTGTTTAATGCCTCCACCAGTTAGCGCATTAGGAGTTGAGTGGAAGGCGGCTCGATTCGCCTGTGGCCCTCTAGAACCATATGAAGCCGCATATAGGTGCACTGCTTGGGGATTTATTTTATGCACAGCATTCGCCGCAAGATTTAGCTTCTTTGCAGCACTCTCTCGGAAACTGTGCACGACGACATCGCTTTTTTTAATTAACGTCGCGAGAATCTCTTTTCCTTTAATTGATTTAAGATCCAGGGTCAAACTCTCTTTTCCATGCAAGAATTTTGCGCTCTGAAGACCCGTTCGTCGATATGGATCACCCTCTAATGGTTCTACCTTTATGACCCGAGCTCCCATCTCAGCCAAGATGGTCGTTGCCAACGGACCAGCTATGTAATAGGCAACCTCGAGAATCGTTATTCCGACAAGAGGCAGTTCTCCACTTGCTGGGTAGTCAGCACCAATTTCTAGGCGTTCGTTAATCCAGCCAAAGTTGTCGTCTAGCTGGTAGTCACCCCTTCTGGGGGCTGGTTTATCAATTACTGCAGGTGTGATGTTCATCGCCACAAGCGGTCCAATTTGCCTTACTAGGCCAATACCCGGATTTTCAATCTCGACAATTCGATTGTTCAGGACCATATCGGGATGATGCAGAAATTCAATTGGAGTTAAAAAAGGGTCAGACCCAATGTCGTAATCATTTGTGAAGATATCCATCCACTCTGCTTGAGTTCTTGTTTTCATTGCTCTTCGGAGAATCGCTTCAAGTTCATCCACATCTTCTACGGTTGCTATTCCCATAGGCGCATCGCGATAGCGAGGTTCTTCTAATAATTCTGCTTGGCCGAGGGCTCGCATGAAGTCTTGAAAATGCTTATCCTGTCGGGCGCACATCTGAATGTATCGCCCATCAGAACATTCCGCAGTGAGAAAACAAAGTTCAATACCTCGATGTGTTGCTCGTGACATCTCAGAAGATTTTATGGTGTCATCGTTCCGACCAAGCTCTTGTCGCATCACAAATGCCATAGCTCCTTGAACAAGACTCGTCGCAATATGTCTCCCCCGACCCGTTGAGGATCGCTGCAACATTGCTGCGACAATTCCTTGAACTGCAAGTTGCGAGGCACCAAATGATGCAATGGGGGCAGCAGTAAATGTTGGGCCAGGGCTTGATGCTCCGGGTTGCCGGCCACTCAATTGATCCAAACCTGACATTCTGCCCGTGAGGGCTGCAAGTGTTCCCTCATATATGGAGTAATCCACAGGTGAAGTTTCGCCAAGACTAGAAATAGAGCAGGTAATAATTCCTGTATTCAGTCTTAAAAGTTCATCCCGCGACAGCGAGCATTTCTGCAGAATCGTGTCGACATCGGCCGCCAATACAACATCTGCACCAAGAATTAGCTCGCGAATTCGAGCAAGATCTTTTGAATTATCAAAATCAGCCTGGATACTTCGCTTTCCGCGGTTCCACATCAGATACGCCGGAAATTCCTGTGAGAACTCCCCCCCGTTCGGTTCTACTTTTATGACATCGGCACCATGATCTGCGAACATCATTCCCGCCAATGCACCAGCCATGCCCATTGTAAATTCAAGCACGCGTTGTTTTTCAAATATCTCTAACACTCGTAATCCTTTTATTGCTCAATCACTCGAACTTCATCCAGCAGAGCCTGTGCAGTTCGTGCCATTGCAACGTCAATCATCCTGTCTTCAAATGTGACCGCCCCGATACCGATTTCACCAGCAAGATCAAGTGCCTTAATAATCTCTTTTGCCTCCTTGATCTGATGAACGCTAGGAGAAAAGACTTCATTGATGATTGCAACATGAGAAGGATGGATGACGAACATCCCCGAATAACCTAAGTTTTTTGAAGATTGCGCAAAACGCCTCACATCGTCAAGATCAGACAATCCAGAAACTAGACCAGTGATTGGATTTGAAATGCCTGCCGACCGAGCCGCAATCAATACTTTGCTTCGAATATATAAAGTCTCTAATCCCTCGACTGTCCATTCAAAACCAACTGACCGAGCCAAGTCGCCCTGCTCGGACGTGCCCCCACCCAAATATGCGATCCTCGGTGAAGACGACGCAATGAGTTCAACATCACGAACAGACTGTGCAGTTTCGATAATCGGCCAAATGATAACGGAGCCTTGCCTTAAGTCTCGTTTACCTTCAAACCAGGAGAGCATCGCATCTACTTCTTGAATTTCTTCACAACCATAAATTTTAGGAACAAGAACCGCAACCAATGATTTATGAACAATTGCGTCAAGGTCTTCGCTGAGAACTCCTACATCAAGAGCATTTATGCGTACAGTCGCATATGGGATTTCATTTGGCTTTCGACCCAATAGCCATGACCGTACATTTTCGCGACCAGTAGTTTTTCCCGATTCCGCAACGGAGTCTTCAAGGTCAAAGATCAAAGCATCGGCACCGGTTCTATGTGCTTTCTCAATAAAGTCACTTCGCTGAGAAGGAACAAATAAGGCACTGCGAATTCTTGGTACTTGCCTATTATTCTTAGGCATCAATACCTATAAATAGGTCTGTATCTGACTTCATTAATCGTCGCACATTGGCAGCCCACATGTTTGGCAGAAAATGTTTTCGATATGCGGCCCTGCCCCTTATACATTCAGCATCAGGAAACTCAGTTCCTCCAATTGCCAAGGCTTCGATATGATAACGAGCTGCCACTTCGAGCATTTGGGCTTCTATCGTTGCTTGTTCTAATGACTGGGACGCAATAATTGCACCGTGATTTTTAATGATGACAATTCTTTTTTCGCCTAATTCATCCGCTAATTCATCCCCCACTACTGGAGGCTTTGAGCCATCATCTGCATGGAGAATCTGATCATTCCAGAACAGAACTGAGCCCACATTATACATTCCAACTTTTTTGCCAATAGTTGACAAGACTGATACGTAATGTGAATGTGTATGGATGACGGAGCGCACGTCTTTCCGTTTTTTGTAGATAGCAGCATGAAATTGTATTGCAGGCGATGGTTCCCAATTCCCCTCGAGGCATTCAAGATCAAACGATACTTTTATCACCATCTCAGGTGTCGTTTCGTCAAAATAACCAAATGGTGAAACCCAAAATCCCTTTCCATCGATGGATCTCTCGCTCACATGCCCTGCAACCATGCTCTCACAACCATTACGCGCCAGCATTCGACGCGAGATTGCAATACGTAACCTCGGATCAGTCAACATTTTGGCACTCCAAACTATTCACATGAGTTAGTTTGTCTGTTGGGGACAGGGGTCCCCAACAGACAAACCTCACAGGGTTATTTCTTGTTTTTCTTTTTGAAGTACACCTCTGCCGAAACAAAGTCTCCAAATTGACACGTGGTATATCCCCTCATGGTTCCCACAAATTCCGGAGTGAAAGCAACCAACCCCGCATTATGGTAAATAGGAATCGAGTAGGCACCTTGCATGACCAATAACTCTGCTTCCTTCAGCCATTTAGCACGAAGTGTTGCATCTGTTGCACCTGCAGACTTTATGAGCAACGTATCAATCCCTGGAACTGAGCTACTTGATGCGTTCGCGGATCCCTTAGCCATAAACTTGGCTTCAAGCGTTAGGCCAGGATCAGGCGAACCTCTATATGCAGTAATTGCTATTGGCAAATCCTTTAACGTGTACAAGCGGTTATTGATTTGTGCACCAGATACAGACTTTAGGTTGAATGTAAAACCAGATGCCTTCACCATTGCTTGAACCGCTTCTGACAACGCTACGTAGTAGGTGTTCTGGATCATGCCGACATCAACTGTGATTCCATTTGGGAATCCGGCCTGAGCAAGCAAGGCTTTAGCTTTCACAGGATCGTACTTGTACAGACTGTCTACAGCTTTTGCGTCATGCCCCCATGAAGTACTTGCCAAAGGCGAAGTTGAGGGAATTGCTGAGTTAGCTGTGAGAACGCTGGCCAAGGTCTTCCGGTCTAGAGAATACTCAAGAGCCTGACGAACTAGGACGTTGTTAAATGGTGCAATATTCCAGTTCAGATAAATTTCCGAATATTGATCAGTCGGTGAAACACGATAGTCAAGTTTTTTAGGAGCCACGGACTTCCCAGTAACTGCTTCAGGAAGTTGAATGTCTTTCATTGCGGCATAATCGACGTCACCTGAAATCACTCGTTGTATTTGCAATTCAGTTGCAGATCCGAGCATGTCAATTCCGGCAAGGTGACGATGTTCAGTGTCCCAGTAACCTTTCCAAGCACTGACGTGGAAGTCAACTGCTGATACGTATTTGTCATATTTGTACGGACCCGCACCTACTGCGCTTGTCGCTCCATAGGTGGCACCAGCATTCGCAACTGCCGTAGGAGATGGAACCATTCCTGCGCGGTCAGTAAAGAGAATTGGTAAAACACCAGCTCGGCCCTCGTTGAGGACCAATACCACAGTGAAAGGATCAGGTGTTTCGACTGAATCTACAGCCTTCAACGATGTAGCGAGTACTGACTTTGCAAGAGTTTTTGCTCTCAAGATATGCGCTTTTACGGCAGCAGCATTAAATTTGGTTCCATCTTGAAAAATAACACCGTGGCGCAGATGCAACACGAAATTCTTTCCTTCACGCCCCCAGCTTTCAGCAAGACCTGGCACCAACTGGCCATCCGGTGTGAGACGAATCAAAGTGTCATAGAGCCAGCGCAACATTTCCGCTTCACAGGTAACTGCACCCGTGACAGGGTCCATCTGCTGAACGCCATTTGTTCCGATAAGACGAAGTCTGCGAGTCGCATCAATCGTCTTTGGATCAATCGGCTTTGGTGCGGTGTCTTTGGCAGACACGCTTGATATCGGAGCCACCAAGGTGACCGCCACAAGGCTTAAACCCACAATTGCAGGAACGAATTTCTTACTTAATAGTTTTCTCAACATTGTTTCCCCCCAGGAAAGATATTTGGATTGACTTCTGTTTTGATTGGCCTAACTTCTTTATCATAATAAACATATAGATGAAAAACAAATTTAAATTAGCGCGTTAATACTCAGCTATTTACCGAATCGATAGAGCCTTTGGGCATTGCCGACCGTCATCATCTCCCGTTCGCTACGGGGTACCCCGGAAAAATCGGCTTCAAGGCGCCTCCACGAATGTGGCCAGTCAGATGGCACATGTGGGTAGTCGGTTGACCAAAGCATCCGATTTACTCCGATTTCATGGCGGTTTCTAATCCCATAGCCATCAACGATGTACGTAAAATTAAAATGTTCCTCGATATAGGCACTCGGTGGTCGTTCGAGCTTCAGTCCAGCCCCCCTTCCCAATCGGTAATATCGGTCATCGATTTGTTCCTTGAAATAGGGCACCCATCCAGCGTCGACCTCGGCCACGACCACTTCAAGTTCTGGAAGACGGTCAAATACACCCGACCACACAAGTTGAAGAATTCTTTTTGGGGCGTCATACCAACGAACATCTCCAACAATTTTTGTCTTATGCGCCGAGGGCATTTCATTAGTCATCGAGACATGAATATGCAGCGCCATTTTTGTTTCAATTAACTTTCTCCAGACCTCATCATCGGAGTCCTCCCACTCAAGATCACCATGAGGCCAGCATCCCACCATTATTCCTTTTGTTCCAGGGAGTGAGGCAACTCGCTCCAGCTCAGCGATTGCCATTTTGACACCGCGATTTGGCAACATCATGATCGCCCCCAATCGATCAACATCATGACTGCAATACTCTGACAACCAATCGTTATAAGCCTGAATCTGGGCGAGATGAAATTCTGGGTCTGGTGTGGCAATGACAGCATGAGACAATCTTGGAGTTGGGTAGAGAACCGCAGCATCAATGAGATCCTGATCCATTTCTTTCAATCGTTCCGCTGGGTCGTAGCCACCACGGCGAATATCTTCGAATCGAACCCACCCCTTCATTTGCTCTGGCGGCATTCCGGCTGATGCATTCAGTCCGAAGTTGATTGGGTCAGTAACTCCCTCCAAAACCCAGGCATCTCCCTCGGGAAATCGTTCCATTCGCGGGGCCCTGTCACGGAACTTAGCTGGGACTCTTGTTGCCCACAGATCTGGCGGCTCATTGACATGTGTATCTGCATCAATTAACTGGTATCGACGTCCCATGGTTCCCCTTAAATCTTGTACGTGTGATCGTGAGGGTAGCACATTTGTTATTAATCATCAATATGTTAGAGATGGGCGAAAATTAGAAATTGCCCCTGGAGTTGAGGGAACTATTGTCGCAGTGAGTTCTACGAAGTTCTTACATTCCCAATTTTGCTGCCTTGGCAAGTTCCTGCCTTGCAGTGAGAACATGAGCCTCATCAACCACTTCTCCGTGTAGTCGAATCGCGCCTTTCCCTGAATTTTCCGAATTTTCCATTGCTTCGATAATTTCTCGATAGCGCTGCAGCTCTTCTGGGTTGGGCGAGAAAATCTCATTCACAATGGCCACATGTGATGGATGGATTACCATCATGCCGTCATACCCGATATCGCGTGTTTGATTTGCGAGGTGTCTCAATCCCGCCAGATCTGCGACATCGCCCCACATACCGCTTAGCGGATTATGAACTTTTGCCGCTCGCATCTCCAAGAGGACTTTTGAGCGAAAATATAATGTTTCCAGACCCTCTGGTGTCCATCTATATCCAAGGGTGCGAACAATATCGCCTCGCCTCGAAATTCCCGCCCCCATATAGGCGATTCGATCACAACTCGTTGCAATTTGGTAGGAGGCAAACAACGCCTGCGGTGTCTCCATTAATGGGTCAATAGATATCGTTCCGTGTTCTAATCCCCGTTTGTCCTCAAGATCACTCAAACGTTCGTCAAGGCGCAATATCTCGTCAACACCCTGAACCTGAGGAACGAGAATGCCGGCTAATCCATTACCAACAAGAACATCAAGATCTGCCGCTTGATTTTCACCGTACGAGTCATTCACTCGAACAAAAATTACTGGACCCGTAGTTTCGGCAACGTCTAAGACTTTTCGGATACCACGACGACCTGACTCTTTCTCCGAATATGGCAACGAGCCTTCTAGGTCAAATACGACGGCGTCGGTTCCAGACGCAACGGCTTTTTCCAACCATGCACCACGATTGCCCGGCACAAACAACAAACTGCGGACCATTTTGCGTTCAATCATCGTGGATAACCACCTTCTTTTTTGAAGTGACCCTGCTGCGCGATTATACTAATCATTGAGACGTTAAAACTTTCAGTTGAGCTCTCGGTAATTCTGATGTTTGGGGGAAACATGACTACTGCACATGAGGGAATCCGTGTAATCGATGCCAGCAGGCATATGGCCGGGGCGATGACCGGGATGCTGTTTAGCGATAATGGCGCAGATGTCATCAAGGTCGAAGCGCCAGGGGGCGATCCAACCCGCGTTCATGATGGTTTTAAGGTATGGAATCGAAACAAGCGGAGCGTCATCCTCGACCTGAAGGATGCCGATGATAAGAGCAGCTTCTACTCATTAATTGAAACTGCGGACGTCCTCATTACTGATTTTCGCCAAGGTGCGCTGAAGCGACTTGGTATCGAGCATGATCAACTCCAAATAATTAATCCAGGCCTAGTGAGCGTTGTCATAACAGGATTTGGAGAGCATGGACCTCTTCGTGATCTCCCAGGCTATGAACATATTGTCGCGGCCAAGACTGGGCGCATGGCCTCAATGAACGGCTACCGACAAGGCCCAATTTTTACGCCCACGCCAATCGCATCGTATGGAGCTGCGATGCTCGCTTCCGTCGGTGCAACCGCTGCTTTGCATCTGCGGAAACAAACTGGACGTGGACAGCGAGTGCATACGAGTCTTCTGCACGCATTGTCTTCGTTCGACATGATTAGTGGATTCGGACATCGAACCCATCAGATTGATAAAACTGGCCGTGTGTTTGGTGTGATGCAGCTTGCATTTATGACCGCCAAGACTAAAGATGATCGCTATATCCAGATGTGCAGCCGTCAACCTCACCTATTTAGAAACTGGCTCAGAGTCATGGGACTTGAGTATTTGTTAGATGAACCCGGTCTCTCAACAATGCCGGACTTACTGCCCTCAATTGAGGAATTAGAACGAGTCAGAGGAATTTTGGCCGACGCGATGCGCACTAAACCATTTGATGAATGGTTGGAGATTTTTCTCAAAGAAGATGTGGGTGGGGATCCATTTCTTAACGCTGAAGAGTATCTCTCGCACGCACAAGCAATTTCAAACGGCCGAAGCGTGCACGTTCTCTCATCATCCCTTGGAGAGACGGTGCAAATTGGACCAATTGCGCAACTCTCTGGAACTCCTTCTCAAATTGGAGTCGGTGAGCCCCTGTTGGGGCAACACACGGCAGAAGTATTGTCTGCACTTGGAAAATCATCACGTACTGTTCAGGAAAATATACAAAACTCTGTCGCTCCCCTAACAGGGATAACAATTCTAGAAGTTGGATATTTTTATGCGGCGCCGTACGCCATGACTCTCTTGACAGAGTTGGGAGCGAGAGTTATCAAGGTCGAACCTCCAGCAGGTGATCCTGCGCGTCGAAACTGGTCGACTCCCTACGATAAAGAGACTGTTGGAAAAGAAAGTGTTGTCGTGGATATGAAATCCCCTGCAGGACTTCAGATCGTCCATGACCTTGCTGCTCATGCAGACATTTTTTTGCATAACTTTAGACCTGGTGTACCAGAGCGTCTCGGAATTGGTTATGAGCAATTGAAAGCAATAAATCCACGTCTTATATATGTATATGGCGGATGTTTTGGCTCTCAAGGTCCGTGGGCTAAACGCCCCGGATTTCACTCCTCACCCAATGCCATCGCAGGCTCAGGAATTATCGAGGCCGGTGAAGGTAACCCTCCTATTAACCGAACCTATGCAGACCCTGCTGGTGCACTTGGTTGTGCTGCTGCAACGATGCTTGGACTGGCAGCCCGCGACAGAACCGGTCTTGGTCAATATGTTGAAACGACCATGCTCTCTTCGATGGCGTACACAGTCTCTCGATGGAGTATCCAGTACGACGGTAAAACTGTTGGACCAATTCCGGATCATGGGCAGTTTGGTTATCACGCGCTTCACCGCCTGTATCAAACATCTAATGGCTGGATCTTTCTTCTCATACCTGATGATCTTTGCTGGCAGAAATTTGCGAATGAAATTAATAGACAAGATCTTGTCAACGACGAAAGATTTATCTCCGAAGAATCCCGACTTCTACATGATGCTCAACTTATCGAGATATTGATACCAGTATTTGCTTCTAATACTGCAGACTCATGGGAGAGTCGCCTGCTACTCATTGATGTGCCAGCAGTACGCGCTGACGATGCGGCAATTGGTACTTTCATGCTTGAAAGTGAGCAGTCTCGTGCGAACGAGCTCTCGATACCTGCTGTTCTTCCAAATGGCACAGAGTTTTGGAGAAGCGCGGGTTCGGTTGAATTTTCAGACTCGCCCTTAACACGAGGAAAACCGGAACCGCTGGGAAACTCGACAGAGCGCATCTTGAAAGAATTCGGATATAGCGAAGAACAAATTGAAAAATTCTCTCAAGAAGGAATCACAAAAGCCATAGGACACGGACTAGACGACTAATTCGTGATGGAAACACTTAATGGCAAAGTGGTTGTGGTTACAGGTGCGGCGAGCGGTATCGGTTTTGCGTTAGCAAATGAATTCTCCCGTCAAGGTTCCCGCGTCATGCTTCTTGATATTGAGGAGAACCTATTAGTTGAGAAAACTAGAGAGATCCAATTGCGAGGGGGAATCGCTGAGTGCCTACGAGTAGACGTCACTAGTCTCTCCGATCTCAAGGCAGGAGCACAGCACACGGATCAGGTTTTTGGCGGCACCGACGTACTGATTAATAATGCAGGAGTTGGAGTTAAAGGTGCGACGTGGGAGCTTGAACTTGATGATTGGCGATGGGTTTTAGATGTTTGCATGTGGGGAGTAATTAATGGAATTACAGCATTTCTCCCAACAATGATTGAGCGCAAGACCTTCGGACATGTAATAAATACCGGATCAATGATGTCGTTTGGCAGTGCTTCGCGAGGTGCTCCGTATCAGGCAGCCAAACAGGCTGTTGCAGCAATTAGCGAGACTCTGTACTTTGATCTTCAGGAAAATGCTCCGCAAATTGGTGTGACGCTTTTGTGCCCTGGATATACGTCTACAAATATTCGTACGTCTCAACGAAATCGATCAACCAATTACGGCAAACCTCAGACTCATACCAATCCTGTCTCGAGCAGTATTGCGAACGCTAAATATTCAGACCCAACGGAAATTGCCGAATTGGCCGTACGTGCAGTTCTGAGCAATCAGTTTTATGCGTTCGCTAACTGGGAGTTATGGGAACCGATTATCACCAAACGGTTTGAGTCAGTTCTTCGCCGAGAATCTCCAATTTCAGTGAAGCTGACAGACGTCATAGACGAGATAGCAGTTAAATCATAATGCGCACTTCCATCATTCCTGCCAAATCAGTAATTGCAGTTACTGGAGTAACGTACGGACTCGGTAGAGGTATCGTCACTGCGCTTGTGCAGAGAGGTGCCCAAGTAATTGGTAATGGTCGGCGACAAGAACTTGGAATCGAACTCGAGACAGAGCTTGAGTCAGCACCAGGAACTTTTCGATATATCAATGGCGACATGACGAGGCAAGAAGACGCTGAGGCCCTGATTAATACTGCCCTTAATGACTACGGCCGTCTTGACGTGCTGATCAACAATGTGGGGACTGTTGGAGATAATCCAGTCCGAAGCCTCTCGGAAATGAATCTTGATTGGTGGGAGATGATCATGGCGACAAACTTGACGAGCATGTTCTTGGGCTGTCAAGCAGCTGCCAAGCCATTGATTGCATCTCAGGGTGCAATTGTCAATATTGGTTCGCACGCTGGAGAAAATACTGGGCCAGAATTACTCGCATATCGCGCAGCAAAGGCTGGGGCAATGCATTTTAGTAAAAGTCTTGCAGTCTCAATGCTTCCCCACCATGTGCGAGTTCACACACTTACCATGCACAGCGTTGAGACTCCAGGCGGAGAGAGCGTATTGCAGCATCGTGCAGAATCAATGACAACCGAAGATGAAATGATCATGCGGGAGGCAAGGGCAAGAATCACAGTCTTGCCAATTGATGTTGGCCATGGAATTGCAGATTTGCTCATAGACATAACACAAACATCAGGAGCCGGGTACACCGTGGGATGAAGACGAAAATTGGAATTTTCTTTGACTTACGAAATCCAAATTGGTGTCAACGTCCTTGGGCGCAACTTTACGCAGACTCCCTCGATGTAATCGACTTAGCTGAAGTCGTGGGACTGGATTCCATATGGCTTTCTGAACACCATCTGTCTGAAGATGGATACCTATCACAGCCGCTTGTCTTGGCAGCAGCAATTGCTGCTCGAACAAAACAAATCCGAATTGGTACGGGTGTTCTTCTTGGCGCACTTAGACCACCAATGCTTATTTCCGAAGAGGCGATTCTTGTAGACATCATCTCCAATGGACGCCTTGAACTCGGCTTCGGAGCCGGATATCGCAAGTCAGAGTTCGATATTTATAATTCCGACTTTCAAGAGAGATTCAAAAATTTGGAGACTTGTTTAGTAGAAGTACGTAGATTCTTTCATGAGAGCAAGTCTCCTGGTGCCGTTCAACCCGACATTCCTCTTTGGCTTGGATACGGCTCAGCAAATGGTGCCAAACGTGCGGGCATGTTAGGCGTTGGTCTTCTATCGCTTGACAGATCACTACTCAATCCATATCTAGACGGATTGAGTATCGGTGGATTCGGTTCGCAAATAGCAAAAATGGGTGGCCTAATCGACTTGGTTGTAACCCATGACCCAGAGCGAGTGAGGACTCTGTTGCGTCCACATATTCTTCATCAACTAGCGACGTACCAGAAATACAGATTTGAACCACAAGATATTCCGGAACATATAAGAATTTCACAAGACTATATAGATGCTGCGAACCGCGAAGGTAATCCGATCGGGACACAAATTTTCACACCAGAGCAAGCAATTTCATATATTCAAGCTCGTATCGACTTACTTCCCGCTAGCCATATTTATTGTTGGGCGTCCATAGCTGGTATGCCAAACGATATTGTCCGTGAACACGTCTCACTTTTAGGTTCGATCGTAAAACCAGCAATCCAGCTCTGGCAGGAGGAGGAGAATTGAGCACATACGAGAAAGCATTTTTTTCATTTACACAGATACTTCATTCAAGCGACCATCGTGCCTACAACAGATGGCATCAGCTTGACCATAGACCCGAGAATCTGGCACTCACTGGGGTTGGGTCTGGTGAGCGATGGGTCAGGACTCCAGAATGCCGCGAGATTTCAGATTTTTCACCATTGTTTTCAGAACTTCACTATGTTAATTCGTACCTTTTTCAATCACCCGCGAATGAGGCGATTATACGGTGGCAAGAGCTTGCTGAACGCTCTTTTCAATGGGGGCGTCGTGAAGATATCCATCTTTCGCAGCGCTTACTGATGGAATTCTTTCGACCGATCAGAACATATGTCTCGCCAAATCTGCGCCTATCAAATGATGCACTCCCGCACCGTCCGAATCGTGGCATCTACCTAGTTGCAACCGAAGAAAAAGATCCTCGAAGCACTGAAGCAGAAAAAGCCAACGCCTGGTGGGACTCTGAATATATTCCACAGCAAATCAGGAGAACTGGTGTCGTGGGATGTATGACATTCGCTAGTGAAACCAATTTTTCATCTCATGCCGACATGGTGGGAGTCGCGGCAATTTCAAGCATTCGAATATCGGTTTTCTATTTGGATGAAGACCCTTTAGAGGTTTCTAAAAATTTTGACTTGGCAACCAAGAACTCAAGTTCATCTATTGTCTTATCCGCCGGGCCTCTATTAGCGATCCAGCCATGGTCTTGGGATTGGTTTGACCCAAAATCAGAATAAGCGATCTATTTTACGCCATACAAAGCCATGGCATTTCCAGCAAGCAACTGGAACTGCTCAGACTCTGGCACACCTTGAAGTTGGCTATCAATCGAAGCACGTGACAAGGGCCAATCTGATCCACCGTGAGGAAAATCGCTCGACCACATCATCTGAGAGATGCCAACATCATGTCGATGCTTCACTCCAAAGTGATCAGTAATGAATGTTGTTGCAATATTCGTATCGAAGTACTCACTTGGACGCTTTTTAAACTTTGCTCTTTCTTTTTCAGTCCCACGAGAGTAACGGTCATCCATCTGCTCTTTGAGATAAGGAATCCATCCACTATCAACCTCGACTAGCACGAGGCGTAGATCTGGAAATCTGTCAAATACACCTGTGTTAACAAACTGCGAAATACGGCTTGGCACGTCCAAGAAGCGAACGTCTCCTGTCATCTTGGACCTACTCTTGTCACCTTGAGCTTGTGTTGCAAATGAAACATGTATAGAGATGGGGACCTTTCTCTTTGCTGCTGCAGCCCACAGAGCATCATCTGAATTGTCAATCGCTTCCCCACCATGTGGATATTGCCCGATCATGGCCCCACGCATACCGGGCAAAGACAAAGCTCTCTCAAATTCGGCCACAGCACCATCAACCCCAGCATTGGGAATCATCGCAACACCCCAAAGACGATCTGGATTAAAGGAACAAAATTCTGAAATCCAATCGTTATAACTACGGATGCAATCTAGATGAAATTCTGGATCTGCAGTATTCCAGAACAGTGAATTTGAAATTCTTGGAGTTGGATACAAGATTTCGGCATCAACACCATCTCTATCTTGGTCTTCAAGACGTGGTCCTGGAAGATAACCCCCGTGCCGAACATCTTCTGAGCGAATCCACGGTTTTCTCTGCTCTTGAGGAATACCAGCAGAGCAATTAGATCCAAAATTTATAGGGTCAAGAGCACCCTCAATAATCCATGCGTCGCCAGCCTCTAGGCGTTCGACTCGCGGGGCACGATCTCTAAATTTTGGCTGCACGCGGTCAACCCACAAATTTGCAGGCTCATTAATATGGGAATCTGCTGAAATAGTCTTAAATTTGGTCATGATGTATATGATACATAACTTAGAGACTCAATGCAAATTGGACAGTTATTTTGGTCTTAAAACCAAATTTTTGACTTCTTTTTCAATTTTGGTTCCCTCGAAAAATGACTTGCCGAACAGTGAAACCGGATTTTCATAGACGAAACGCCGGTATTGCTCCTCAGTAATCACGCCCTTTGTTACAAGTCCCCAAGATTCCACAACCACTCCAGCCATATCGGGAACGTCCCAGTGCGAGATGTCAGAGCTAAATACCGGCCGCATTTCAGTGCCACCCGGATTTGCTGATGAGAAAGCAAACGACAATGTTCGGTCATCAGCTTCACAACCAAAATACATGTTTGAAGAGAAGAGATCTATTAAGTCTTGTTTTTTGGAAATCTCCAAAAATCGCCATTCGTCATGATCTCGAGGAGGAATTCCGACTGCAGGCAACCCCCGCAGTCCTGCTTCCAAATTATCAATCGATTTAATGAAGTCGCTTCCATGCTCTCTGAACAGCGCTTCCAGCAATACAAAATCTATTGAAGCAGGATCCAAACTAGCCAATGCTTCGATATTTCTTTTTTCCCAATGTTCAATGATGTCAGCGAGCAACGTACTTGCCCAACCTACGCCACATTCAAGAAATCCGATATTGAGGCTTGGAAATCGGCGAGTAACCCCATTGAAATATAAGGATTTGCAGAGTTGAAACATTTTGTCTCTGAACGCGCCAATGTGATTAGCCGAATAATTTGTTATCGAAAGATATTGATTTGGCGCTACATGTCCGAGTCCACCATGAGACATCAGTGGGTAGCCCAAATCTACAAATCTTGACCAGACGGAGTCATAGTTGTACTCACTGTCAAGACCAAAATTGTCAAACCAATGCGTTTGTCCAGGCGTTAACCACACTGATCCATCGTGAAGTGGTTCTGGAATTGGACGCCATACACCCTCGGGTATTGCTACTACTTTTAGACCGATCTCATGGCAGTGCTGTAGTTCTGCCAATGCTTCTTCGGGAGTATTCATTGGAATAATCCCAGACACAGTCAGACGATCGGCAAATGGCGCATACGCATCTGCATAAAAATTGTTGAAACCCCTGCATACTCCTTGACGAATTTCATCGTCTTCGTATCGACCTGATCCAAGAGCTTTTGTCGGAAACAGCACTGCATAATCAATTCCAAATTCGTCAAGGCGATCATATAAAAGATGTGGAATTGATGCAGTTGCCAGGTCGAGTGTGTTTGATGCTGGCGTTGCCCACCACGCACTCTGAGGAGAGCGGGTTTTTATGCGCCAATCGTGCCCTTGACTACCCCCAATGGACTTATCCATTGGCATACCAGTTTTTTGGTATTGATCAAATTTCTTTGGACCAAGCGCATCCCTCAAATATGGAAGGACTGTAGGCATGAATTCAATAACGTGGCCGTCTGAGTCAATTACAGGATGACCCAATTGACTTCTTACTGATTTGGATGTGCTAGGAGAATTCATGACCTAGTAGATACCTAGTCGTGAGGCAAGAGTGAGTTGTTCACGAATCCGAACTAACCCAATGAGGTCATAGACCTTGTCATTGATATGTGCAACTGATAGCCCTGCACGTTCTGCCTCTTCTAAAAGTGGAAGAACTGCCCCCCATTCTTCAATCTCTTTCTGCAAAGGAGTGAACTCTTCATTTACTGCCGCAATGACCTCGGCACGTCCCCAACAGTGCATTCCGTTATATCCAAGAATACGGTTTTCCTTTGCAAACTCTCGAGCGCCTTGCGCATCTTGGCGCGATGTCATTCCTCCACCGATTGGAAATGGAACCTCTGCTGCTCTTGCATCAATTAAAATTTTGCTACGTAAATACAAGGTTTCGAGACCAGTCTCAGTCTGCTGATAGCCCAAAGATCCGCCAAGATCCCCGAATATTCCACCCTCGACTCCACCGAGATAGGCCACTCTGGCGGATGCGGAAGCAATCTCGTATGCATTTCGCACACCCTGAGCAGTCTCAATGACCGGACGAATTAGGAGTCCTCCTTCCGCCAAGCCAGATACTTGTTCTGCTTTTAGAACCAGTTTCTCAAACTGGCGAACAGAGTCGCCAGACTCGACTTTGGGAGAGCTAACGCAATGAAGTTCGGGACACATGACTGCCTTCAGATCATCCTCAAGAGCCTTGCCACCTAAATTTGTCCGAACAAATACCAGTGGTCCGATTCCGGCAATCTCAGATGCAACCTCATGAAATTGACTGCGTGCCTTGTCCTTTTCAGCGAGTGGAGTCGAATCCTCCAGATCGATGCATACCGCATCAGGGCCGCTCTCTGCCAGCTGTCTAATTTTTCCCCGATCGTGACCGCCAACGAACACAAGCGAACGAATTATCTGTGGAACTGCCATTTGACCCCCCAATTTATCCCGATTTATTAATCATTTATATATAACCATAGCAAACCTCTTGTAGGGTCTCTGCCTGATGAGAGATCCACGCGACTTAACGTCCACCTACGAAGCAGAAGGCTGGTGGTCTCAGCAATCCCTGGCAGATGTAATCGCAGAACATGCAGCAAATAGGCCAGACGCTCTGGCTTTCATATCTGACAATGACAACATGTCTTGGACGCAGTACGACTCATACTCGTCAGTCATTGCCTCCACAATTATTTCACTTGGAATCTCTTCAGGCGACACTGTGGCAGTCATGCTTGCTGATGGGCCACTTGTACATGCCGCACTAGTCGGAACAGAAAAATCTGGGACCGTGGCGGTAGGAATTGGGCCACGTGCTGGTGATAGCGAAATTGCACATCTCATGCGTCAGACCAACGCAAGTTCATTGATTACACAAAACACAATTGATAAGCGGACATCACAAGACTTAATAAAATCATTAAAGACGCGAGGGATCGATGTGAAATACCACATTGAACTTCCACCGTCTCATCTCTCGAATCAATCAATACTCGTAAATGGCACACCGGTAGATACCGAGAAACTGCAAGCAGCCAACGAACAAATAGCAGACCGTAGATTAGGTCCGAATGACTTATGGATGTTGAATTCCACATCAGGTACGACAGGTTTACCTAAGTGCGTGACTCAATATCAGAATCGCTGGATTGCATACCACCGTCTCGTATGCGAAACGGCAGAGATAAGTAGTAATGACATATTCATGTCGCTTGTACCTGCGCAGTTTGGATTTGGATTGTGGACATCTCATTTCACGCCAACATTATTAGGAATACCATGCGTAGTACTTCCAAAATTCACAGCTGAGCTGATGCTTGAAAAAATTGAGGAACATAAAGTATCCCTACTTGCCGCTGTCAGCACGCAATTTATTATGATGCTGAACTATCCCGATAAAACCAAGCACGATCTCTCGAGCTTGAGAGTCATGTGGACGGGAGGAGAAGCAGTTCCTTATGAACGTGCTGCAGAGTTTGAAGAAAGAACTGGTGCATATGTCTTGCAGTTTTTTGGATCTAACGAAACGGGTGCACTAAGCGCGACTTCAATACATGACTCACGAGAAAAACGCTTGTCTACATGTGGAAAACCACTTCCTGTAATGCAGGTTCGATTGTTTGACGTGGACGATGGCCGCGACGTCACAGCTTCCGGAGGACCGGGAGTCCCGGGCTGCAAGGGGCCAGTAACTTGCTTTGGATACCACGGAGACGATGGCGCAAACGAAGAGTTATTCACTAAAGATGGTTGGATGCTGATGGGTGACATTGCGACCATTGAAGAAGATGGCTACCTCAGACTTATCGGTAGAAAGTCAGATTTCATCATACGTGGCGGCAAAAATATCAGCGCCAGAGTCGTAGAAGAACAGGTGGGAACACACTCAAGTGTTGCCATAGTGTGTGCGACTGCAATACCTGATGAAGTATTCGGGCAGCGCGTAGGCGTATATATCGAGCTGCGACCTGGGACAACACTGACACTCGGGGAATTAAAGGAGCACTTGCAAAAGCAAGATTATTCAAAAGAGACATTTCCCGAACATCTAATTTTAGTTGAACATTTGCCCATGGCATCTGGCGGCAAAATTGCAAAAGGTGAAGTGAAAAAAGATGTCGAGCGAAGAGTCCTCGAAGGATATTTCGCTATTTAATTATTGATGACAGACACGTCTAGGTCGTCGAACCAGCGTCCACCACAATCGTTGCGCCTGTTGTCTGCGATGCATCGTCCGATGCCAAAAAGGTGATGGTACCGGCGATCTCCTCCGGCTTCGACATCCGACCGAGCAGGCTATGTCTACGTGTCGTCAAGTGTCGGTCGGCATCTTCGGGCGGTGTGAACAAACGCAACAGTGGAGTATCGACACCGCCGGGGCATACGACATTGGCCCGGAGACCTTGAGCGCCGTACTCAACTGCGAGCGATTTTGTAAACGCCAACACAGCACCTTTCGACGCACTGTAAGTCGTGAGGTACGCAATGCCGTTCACTGCCGCCGCTGATGCGATGTTGACGATGTTGCCGCGTGATTCCAACAGCGCATCGAGTGCATATCGACACGTCCAGAACGTTCCCCCGAAGTTAACCGCCATAACGCGATCGACCTCGGCCGGCGTCACTTCTGGGAAGTGACGATAGAAGCCGGTGCCCGCACAGTTGACCAGTACGTCAATCCGTCCCGTGATTCGCAGGGCTGTCGCTATCGCCGACTCGACTTGTGCAGGATCAGCGACATCGCACTCGATTGCGTGAGCCGTCGAACCTTCGGCCTTGATCATGGCCACCGTCTCTGCTCCCCCGTTGTCGGCGATGTCAATAGAGATGACTCGTCCTCCCTCTCGGGCAATACGGCGTGCAGTCTCCCGACCGATACCTGATGCTGCCCCTGTGATCACAGCAGTCCGGTCGGTGAATCGTGTCATCGTCGATCTCCAGTGCTGATCATGTGGTGCGATACGTCAGCTTCAGCGCGCGACAATGACACTGCTGCCGTGACCGAACAGACCCTGGTTGGCCGTGATACCAACTCTGGCCCCCTCAACCTGACGACCAACAGCCTGTCCGCGGATCTGCCACACCAACTCGCAAACTTGTGAGATCGCCTGCGCAGGGATGGCCTCACCGAAGCACGCCAATCCACCGCTGGGGTTGACGGGGACCCGACCACCGATCGTGGTGGCACCGGATCGCAACAACTGCTCAGCCTCGCCATGCGCGCACAATCCAATGTGCTCATACCAGTCCAACTCCAACGCGGTTGAAAGGTCGTAGACCTCGGCCAGATCAATGTCCTCTGGACCCATACCCGCCTGCTCATATGCGCTCCATGCGATGGAGTCCTTATAACTACGGACAGGCGCCGGGATTACGGCAGTTGAGTCGGATGCAATATCGGGGAGCTCCAGCATGCTCTGCGGATAGACAGGCGTTACTGTACCGACGGCTTTCACTCGGCACAATCCGTTCGCGCTGCCAAGGTGTCGACGTGCGTACTCCATGCTGCACACGATCATTGCTGCAGCGCCGTCACTTGTTGCGCAGATGTCCAAGAGTCTCAATGGGTCCGAGACGACCGGGCTGTTCACAACATCCTCGGCCGTGTACTCACGCTTGAAACGTGCATTCGGATTGTGCAACCCGTGTTTGGCGTTCTTGACCTTGACCTGCGCGAAGTCTTCTGCTGTTGCCCCATACAAATCCATCCGGCGCCGGGCAAAGAGGGCGAAGTATGCCGGGTTGGTCGCACCGAGCACATGGAAGCGTTGCCAATCCGGGTCGCTCTTACGATCGCCGCCCCCAACTGGTGCAAAGAAACCCTTCGGTGTGGTGTCGGCACCGATAACGAGCGCCACGTCGCAGAGACCGGCGAGAATCTGTGCTCGAGCTGAATCCAGCGCCTGCGCACCTGATGCGCACGCAGCATAGCTGCTCGAGATGCGGACACCGGACCATCCGAGCTTCTGTGCAAAGGTTGCACCGGCAACAAATCCTGGGTATCCGTTACGGATGGTGTCCGCTCCGGCAACGTATTGGACGTCGGTCCATGCGATGCCTGCATCGGCTAGCGCAGCACGTGCAGCGACCATTCCGTACTCAGTAAAGTCACGACCCCACTTGCCCCACGGGTGCATACCAACACCCAGGATCGCGATGTCCTTGTCTCCGCTCACTTCGCACCTCCTGCCGGGGCCCAGACGTAAACGATGTACTCGTGTTCATCGTCTCGATGCGAAATGTCGAGCTCCAACTGCATCTCCATTCCGACATGTAGATCGGATGCAAGAATTCCACTCGGTACTTTGCCGAGCACGATCATTCCTTCCGCTTCAAGCTGGACCGCAGCCAAGGCATACGGTTCGTACGGTTCTGCAGCCACATACGGCAATGGCGGCGCATAGCAATTCTCCGTGTAACTCCAGATCCGGCCTGTCCGAGAGAGCAAAGTTTGTTCGAGAGTCTCTGACTCACACCATGGACTTGGACAGTCCCCCGACCTTGGTGGGAATACGAACGTCCCGCACGATGGGCATTTGCAACCGATAAGCGATGGAGCAGCTTCATCCATGGTGAACCAGCCTTCGACAATTGGCTTACGGGTAATAGCCGGAACCGACGATCGAGATAAAGTGGTCATTGATTTAGATGTTACCATGTGCCGCATGGATCTGCTTGAGACTCCCGACGAAAAGGCCTTTCGTGCCGAGGCCAGGGTGTGGCTCGCGGCAAATGTGCCGAGCGAGCCGTTACCAAGCTTCGACACCGAGGAGGGCTTCGCGCTGCATCGGGAGTGGGAGGCGCGGCTAGCTTCGGATCGGTGGTCGGCAGTGAGTTGGCCAGTGGAGTACGGCGGTCGGGGTGCGGATTACATCAAGTGGCTGATCTTCGAGGAAGAGTATTGGCGCAGCGGTGCGCCAGGACGGGTCAGTCAGAATGGGATCTTCCTGCTTGGACCGACGATCATGGATGTCGGCTCTGACGAGCAAAAAGCCCGGTTCTTGCCGGCGATGGCGCAAGGCGTGCAGGTTTGGGCACAGGCGTGGAGCGAACCGGATGCGGGCAGCGACATGGCCAGTATCCGCAGTAAAGGCACGCTGAGTGATGATGGCAGCGAGTGGATCCTGAACGGGCAAAAGATCTGGGCTAGTCGGGCGGTGTGGTCCGACTGGTGCTTCGGAATCTTCCGTACCGATCCGATGTCCAGCCGGCACAAGGGTTTGACATTCATCCTGCTCCCGTTGGACACGCCGGGAGTAACGGTTCGTCCGATTGTGCAGCTTGATGGTGACACCGGTTTCGCAGAGATCTTCTTCGATGACGTGCACGTGCCGGTGGGAAACACTCTCGGTGGTGTGGGTCAGGGGTGGAGTGTTGCAATGGCAACCGCCGGATTCGAGCGTGGTGTCAGCCTGCGCAGCCCGGCACGATTCAACGTTGCGGTAGAACGGTTGATCAAGTTGTGGACGCAGATCGGTGATCCGAACGACGACACGATGCGTGACGCAATCACGGATATATGGATGCAGGCCGAGGGCTACCGGTTACACACCTACATGACCGTGACGAAACTGCTCGAGGGCGGCTCGGTGGGCAGCGAGTCGAGCCTGAACAAGATTTTCTGGAGCGAGATGGATGTGCGTACCCACGAGTTGGCACTGCAATTACTTGGAGCGGAGGCCGAGCGGATGGACGGCCCGTACCAGTCCTGGGTCGACGGGTTCCTGTTCAGTCTCAGTGGTCCGATCTATGCGGGCACCAACGAGATTCAGCGCAATATCATCGCCGACCGAGTCCTCAACCTGCCGAGAGGCTGACCGATATGAACTTCAGCTTCACCAGTGACCAACACGACTTCGCCGCGGGCTTGCGCGCAATGCTCGAACGCGAGTTCACCGCGGCGCGCTTACGCGCAGTCTGGGATTCTGGCACGGGCCATGATCCCGAGCTGTGGACCCGTCTCGCAGAAATGGGTGTTCTTGGCATGATGATTCCCGAAACCAACGGCGGGCTCGGCGGCAACTACCTCGACACCGTGTTGCTACTCGAAGAACTCGGACGTGCAGCAGTGCCAGGTCCGGTAATCGAGACGATGACCGTCGGAGCAATCGCTTTAGCCGACACTCGATGGACATCTGGCATCGCCGACGGCACTGTTTCCGTCACTGCCGCGTTGATGGGCGAACGATACGTGCCACATGGGTCCACTTCGACAGTGGTGCTCACCGCTGAGAGCGGAGTGGTCCGCGCAGCAGAATCGAATTCGCTCAATCAAATGACAGTGCATGGCATCGATGGCGGCCGTCGCCTGTCGATCATTGATGGGATCATTGAACACAATGCGATCATCAATGTCGACGCCGATGCACTCGTTGATGCCGGCGCACTCGCCACCGCTGCATACCTGCTCGGCCTGTCGTCGCGAATGCTCGCGGTGGCCGGCGATTACGCCCGCGATCGCCGCCAGTTCGGCCAACCGATCGGTGCGTTCCAAGCCGTCAAGCACCTCATGGCTAATGCTCTGCTGCAGGTCGAGTTCGCCCGGCCTGCCATCTACCGCGCAGCCTGGTCGTACGCCAACAACTCCCCCGACCGAACCAGAGATGTAAGCATGGCTAAGGCGCTGATTTCCGATGCCACGCAGAAGGCAGCACGCAGCGCGCTACAGATCCACGGCGCAATCGGTTACACGTGGGAATGCGATCTGCAGTTGTTCATGAAGAAGGCCTGGGCCCTCGCCCCGGCCTGGGGCAATGCCACACTCCACCGCCGCCGCGTCGCCGATGCACTCCTCGGCGTTCGCTGACGCAGTTAACCAGATCGTTTGCAGTGCACCGATGAGGTGCGACTAAAAAATTCCGAGAGCAGAACGAAGTGCTTTTAATGGCTCGTTTTTAGCTCCACGACAACTTCGAAACATCGCTGTATAAACGCTCTATTTCGTAGAAGTCGCGTGCCTCTTGGGCGAAAATATGTACGACCACGTCGCCGTAGTCGATCAGTACCCACTGCTGCTCGACCGTACCCTCACTGCGCAATGGTGACCGACCAAGTTTTTCGCGCACTTTGTGACTGACCTCGCTCTGGATGGCACCCACCTGGCGCGAGTTGCTTGCCGTTGCTACCACGAATAATTCGGTGATTGCTAACACATCACCAACATTGAGCACCGTAATATTTGAGCCCTGCTTCTCGTCTGCGGCCTGTGCTGCCACTTGAGCGAGTTGCAAGGCTGCCGAAACTTTTGGTTTTCTTGTTGCTACTTTCTTCGCTACTGGCTTTTTTTCAGCCATCGGTAGCCACGGTCGTTGGTGGCAGTGCCGGCGCCGATGCCAAGAAGTCAACAAAGTCTTGGCCCAGAATGATTTGCGCACCGATTCCCTGCACGGGATCTTTCCATTTGCCATACGAGATCGGTCCCACAACTCCATCAAGTCCAATTTTCTTTAATTCGTCCGCAATCACCGTTGTCGTTTTGATCACGGTTTTTTGTTGAGGACTAATGGTCAAATTTCTAATCAATGCCACAGTCACGTTGAGATAACTCAGCCGTTCAACAATCGCTCGTGTGATATTGGCATCATTAAATGGATTGTCAACCTGCACCGCAAGTGTGTCATTAGCAATTGACAAACTGCTTGGCGCCACACTGGCCATAATCATCAAGACTTCAAAGCGGTCCAGCGAATAGATATCAATTCCCAATGGGTTATCGGCACCTACGAGTGGTTGAGCGCTCAACTGCCACACCTGAATAGGTCCGCCAAGCATCCTGCGTATAAACGCTCCAATTTCATTGGGTAATTCTGTAC
>Ga0194055_10000336_pt1 | contig 37395 bp, 32 predicted proteins | sample SepL449m_MetaG_FD_155482 | JGI IMG/M metagenome (GOLD analysis project Ga0194055, IMG submission 155482) | Anoxic zone freshwater microbial communities from boreal shield lake in IISD Experimental Lakes Area, Ontario, Canada - Sep2016-L442-9m | ecosystem: Environmental > Aquatic > Freshwater >... | reverse complement strand
AATAAATAGTGATAATAATATTACAAAACGCATAATAACTTATTAATATATATTAAATATTTTTTCTCAATATATTTTAATAATAAATGTCATTGACAAATACAAATACAAATAATTATGATGATTTTATAATTGAAATAGATAATTATTATTTTAGAATTTTAAATAAACAAACATTATTTAGAAGACAAGTTATAAATATATATAGTTCAAAAGATAAAAATGAATTAATTAAAGAAAATATTAATTTAGATAAAGTTAATAAATTTTCAGTCTATTTATCTAAAAGTGAAATAGGATGTTTTAGATTATGTTTAGATTTGGCGGGTCAGTTATATAAAGGTAGAGAAGATAAAGACGGCAGTGACGATTATATTCAACAAACTTTTATTCATATAAAATTACAACAATTTATTCATGAATGTTTAAGTTTAAATAATTTAATAGATATTACTGAAAAAAATGAGGAAGATAAAGAAGATAAGAAAGATAAGAAAGATAAGAAAGATAAGGAAGATAAGGAAGATTCTCATATGTGTTTTTGTACGATAAATTATAAAGTAGAATATAAATATTCTGAACATTCTAAAGAGAATCAAAAATATCTCAATGGTAAAGAACATCAAAATATAGAAAAACATATTGATGAAACAGATAGAAAAATAAAAAAAAAACCATTTATAGAATATTTAGAAAATTTAGAAAATGATATAAAAAAATATTCAAATAATAAATGTGGTCATGATAATATGAAATCATCTTTTGTTGAAGTTAATAAGAATTTAAATGAATTTTCAAAAAAATTAGAAAAAATATATAATTATTCTAATAATAAATCAATAACTAATATTATTATTAATGAAAATGATAATGTGTATAATCTAAAATTTTATAAAGTAGAACTAAAATTAAAAGAACAAAATATAGATAATTTAGATAATATTATATTATATTATTGTAATGCTAAAATTACTAAATTTTTAAATCATGTATTAGGTCCAATATATATTAATTTACCTGTTTTTTTAACTACAGAAGAAGGTGATAAAATTACAAAATTTGGCACATATGAAAAATATATTTTAGCAGGAAATTATATTTGTAAAATATTTGATTATTCTGATCAATGTTCAAGAGATCAGCTTGGTAAATGTTATGGTAGTTATCTATTAATTGGAAATAGATATGATAATATTTTTCCATTAAAAGAAATTAATTTAAAAATTAATATATCATGGAAAGATGAATTATCAGATGAAAATATGAAAAAAATAATAGATGAAGAAAGAAAAGAGAGAGAACTTAAAAAACAAGCATCATTATTAGCATCAGCAATTCCAGTACCAGCAATTCCAGTAATTCCAGCATCAGTAACAACACGAGTAATATCACCAACTAATAAAATAGACAAATTAAAAATAATTATTGATGATCATTTAACAAAAATAAATAATTTAATAAAATAATTTATGAATGAATATAAAAAAACTATTTGACAATATAATGTTTTTTCTCAGAAGTACCTAAATTTATAATATTAAATTGTTGATTAATATTATTTTTATTTAATAACTTTTTAAATTTATTTTTAGCTACTGATATATTATCAGCATCAATCAATAACGAGTACTCATTACTATTAACATTTTCTGCACCTGATAATATTAAAAATTTCATTTATCAATATTAATATATATTGATAAAAAAATAATAAAATTTAAAGAATTAATTTATATTAATATAAATGTTATTTAAGTTTGTTTCAGTTTGTTTAATATATTTATCATACTATATAATATTATCAAATATGTTATGTAATATGAACTACTCAAAAGAAGTAATATTAACATGTGATATTGAAAACAAAAATAATTCAATAAATTTAATAAATTCAATAAATTCAATACATGATATTGATATTGAAAATGGTTTATATAACGAAGAAAATCTAGATACACTTTACAAATCTGTACATAATAGTAAAAAAAATAATTTAATATCAATAATATCTAATGTGTCATATATGTCATATAATTTTTTAAAAAATGTGAAAGAGGTAATTTATAAAAAAGTAAAATATTTATATCCATCAAATATAAAAATAAAAAATTGAAAAAATATTTAATTAAAGAAATGATGATATAGTTATAATAATATAACTATATCAAACCATGAGTATAATTTTTAATGTTTTATATTGGCATGAAAATGATGAAAATAATAAATATATTATTAGGATGTTTGGAAAAACAGAAAAGGGAAAAAGTGTATCTGTAAAAGTAACAGGCTTTATACCTTATTTTTATGTTGAAATTCCAAATAATTGGGATGAAAAGATTATTAATTCTTTTGTAGCAAAAGTTAAAGCTGAATGTGATAGACAAGATAAAGGAAAATTTAGTCATTTAAAACATTTAATAAAGACAGAAACTAAAGAATTTCATAAATTTTATTATTATACAGAAAATAAATTATTTAAATTTGTTAGATTTATTTTTGATACAAGTCGATCAATGAAACGTTTTGCAAAGTTGTTTGATAATACTTTATTTTTAGATTCTTTAGATCCTAATGTGAGAGAATATCCTGTGTATGAAAGTAACATAGATCCATTTTTACGATTTATTCATATTAAAGAGATATGTTCTGCTGGTTGGGTAGAAATAAAAAAATATGAAGTAAATGATGAAGATATGTGTCAGACAGATATAAGTATTAAATGTCCATGGAGTAATGTTAATAGTTTAAAAGAAAAAGTAGATATTGCACCTTTTAAAATTGCATCTTTTGATATTGAATGTACAAGTGGTGATGGATCATTTCCCCAAGCAAATCGAGAATCAGATAAAATTATTCAAATTGGAACAGTTTTTGGATTGTATGGTTCAAATAATATTTATAAAAAACATATTATAACATTAAAAAGTTGTGCACCTGTTGAAGATGTGGAAGTTGAATCATATGAAACAGAAAGAGAAGTATTAGAAGCATGGCAAAAATTAATTGAAAGAGAAGATCCTGATATAATAACTGGTTATAATATATTTTATTTTGATGAGAAATATATGTATGATAGAGCTAAATATTTTAATTGTTATGATACATGTGGAAAACTATCAAAGATAGTAGAAAAAGTATGTGAATGGAATGAATCAAAACTATCTTCATCAGCTTTAGGTGATAATATTTTGAGATATTTTAAAATGATTGGTAGAGTGCAGATTGATTTAATGAAAGTTATTCAAAGAGATTATAAATTAGATTCATATAAATTAGATTCAGTTGCTGAATATTTTATTAAAGAAAAAATCGGTGAGATTATTAAATTAGATGATAATAATTATAAATTAGTTACAAAAAATTTGGTTAAGGAAGGAAATTATATTCGTATTGAAGAAAATGGTGAATCTATGGATGAAAAGTTTATTGTTACTGAAGTTTTTGATGATGGTTTTATTATTACAACTAAAGAAAAAATAGAATATAATAATAATTCTATTTTATTTTGGGGTCTTGTTAAAGATGATATTCAAGCAAAAGATATTTTTCAACTTCAGAAAGGTAATGCTAATGATAGAGCTATAATTGCAAAGTATTGTATTCAAGATTGTGTTATAGTTTTAAAAGTATTATATAAACTTGAAATTATTACTAATAATATAAGTATGGCTAATGTTTGTAGTGTTCCTATTAGTTATATATTTTTAAGAGGACAAGGAATTAAATGTTTGAGTTTGGTATCTAAAGAATGTAGGAAAAAACAATATTTAATTCCAACTATGAGAAAAAAAGATGATGATATTGGTAATGAAGGTTTTGAAGGTGCTATTGTTTTTGAACCAGAAATTGGTTTTCATAAAACACCAATCACAGTTTTAGATTTCAACTCTCTATATCCAAGTTCTATTATTGCTAGAAATGTATCACATGAGACTTTAGGACATCCATTATTAAATACAGAAGAAATAAGAAAAAAAATAAATCATGATGGTTATTGTGATCCAGTGTCTTCTAAAAAATGTACATATGAAAATGTCAATTACGATGATACAGTTTGCACGTATGCAAAAAATAAAGATGAATTTGGAATTTTACCAAATATTTTATTAAAATTATTAGCTGAAAGAAAATTAACAAAAAAGATTATGGATAAAGAAACTGATAATTTTAAAAAAACAATTTTAGATGGTAAACAATTAGCTTTAAAAGTTACAGCAAATTCATTATACGGTCAGTTAGGCGCATCGACAAGTCCTATATTTTTGAAAAAATTAGCAGCATCTACAACAGCTATTGGACGTAATATGTTAGAAGTAGCAAGAGAATTTGTTGAAACAAGACTACCTGATATATTGGAAAAGATATATCAAAATGCAAATATAGATTCAATTTTTAATAAAGAATTAGAAGATATAAATAATTTAGAATTTAGAAAAATGTTATTACAAACAGTTAATGAAATATATTCTGAACACATTATAAGACCAAAAGAAAAAGTTAAAAAAATAAAAGTAAATGAGTATGAATATAAATTATTAGATAAAAAGTATATAATTAAATATAAAATATATTCAATTATCCCACCTTATATAAGAGTTGGCAATCGTATTCGATTTGAATATAATGATTGTATTTATGATAATAGATTTATTATATTAAAAATAGGGAAAAATTGTTTTGAAATTGGCGTTACTGAAGATTATACATATGATATAAAATATGAGGATTTTGATATTGATAATTTAAAATGGTTTATGTGTATGATTATATACGGTGATACAGATTCTATTTTTATTAGAATGAATATTATTAATAAAAATACTAAAGAATTAATAATAGATAAACAAAGTTTAAAATGGTCAATTAACTTGGGACAAATTGCTTCTAAATTATTAAAGATTAATTTACCATACCCTCAAAATATGGAATATGAAAAAACATTTTATCCTTTTTGCATATTAGCAAAAAAAAAATATGTTGGTAATAAATATGAAAATAACCCTAATAAATTTAAACAATCATATATGGGTATTGTATTAAAAAGAAGAGATAATCCTCCTATTGTTAAAAAAATTATTAGTGGAATGCTTGATATTATGTTAAATATTATGGACAATGATCAAGTAGTACAATATGTCAGAACATCAATTGAAAATTTATTAAATGGTAATTTTACTATTAGAAATTTTATTACTAGTAAAGCATTGAGGGATGGTTATAAATATAAAGATGGAGAAATTGATCAGAATGGTAAAGAAATTACAAAAACAATATCAATTATTGATACATTTAATAATATTCATTTGGATAGTGCAAAAAAGAAAATATCATATGTTAAACAAGCACATGTACAACTTGCAGCAAGAATGGCAATTCGAGATCCAGGAAATAAACCACAATTAAATGATCGTATTCCTTATATTATAATTGAAGTTTTATCTGATAAAAAACTATTACAAGGTGATATAATTGAACATCCAGAATATATTATTAAGAATAATTTAAAAATAGATTATCTATTTTATCTTACAAATCAAATTATGAAACCTAGTATTCAATTTTTAGAATTAATTGTTGAAGATCCTCAAAAACTTTTTAATGAATACTGTGATAAAATTAAAAAGAAAAAAGAATTAGCTTTTAATGATAAAAAAATAAATGAATGTATAACAAATATGGTTAATAATTATGGTTTTAAAATGAAAACAAATAATGTTGATTGGGATATTAATATTGATGGTTTAATTAAACAAGTTCAAAATCAAAGTAATAATACTGAAAAAACTAAACCTAAAAAGAAAAAAAAGTAATTATAATTTGTTAATTTATTAAATCATTTATTTTTTGAAAATGATCATTTATTAATTCTTGTAATAAAATTATTTTATTTGATTTTTTTTTTGAAAATGATCATTTATTAATTCTTGTAATAAAATTATTTTATTTGATTTTTTTTTTTCATATATTGGTAAATCGTTTAAAAATATATTATTATTAGTTTTAATAATTTTGTATAAATTATCAGGTATAGCATTTGTTTTCCATTCATTATTAATAAATGTTATTAATCTTACTTCATTGTATTGATTTGGAAAGTCATTATTATATTTATTTACTATATTTTGAATTTGTATTGGTACTTTTGAAACAAATATTTTATCTGTTTTATCAGGATGAATACTATTATCTTCTTCATATATAATTAAAACAGGTTGTTTATTAGCATAAGAATTATCAGAATTAAATGTTAAATTGTCATCATAATTAGGTTCATTGTCATCAGATTCTTTTATGTTAAATATATAATCAATTATATTTCCATCATTAAATTCTCCAATTAGTATTTTTAAAAATTCTGTAGTTGTACTTGTTAAATAATCATAATCTTTACATTTTTGTTTATCTGTATCTTTAACTTTAATGTATTCTATTATAGTATGATCATGAATATTTAATAATACTTTGGAAAAATCTTTAATTTTTGGAATTTCTGGAAAATTATTTTTTAATATGAAATAAATCAATTATTACCATTAAAAATTCTACCGAATCGTGTTGGTTTGTTATAATAAAGCTGTCACTCTGTTCTTTATTATAATATATTGTATTTTTTAATAATTGTATTACAATATTATTCCATTGATCTCCAAAATTTTTATTATATATAATAACATTATATATATCTTTTAATCTATCAAGTATAATAATTAATCTTTTTATTTCTTTGTCATTAAATATATCATAATTACTATTTTGTTCATAATTACTATGTTGTACATATTTTTCAAAATATTCTTGAATTTCTTTAATATGAAATAATAATTGCATAATAGCATTAAAATAACATATTGAACATGGATTTTTTAAACCATACATATAATATTTATATATTTATTAAATAATTTATTATTTAATTTTAATATTCTCACAATTAGTTAATAATGGAAAAAAATCTAATTTTTTTAAACATAATATAAATAATATGTTTAAAAAAAATATAAAATAAATTATTTATTTTTTTGGTTTTGATTTATTAGATTTATATTTTTTTGAGTCTTGTGGACTAAAACTTACTAAATTAATGTCTTCGGTCTGTAAACTACTATTAGATAACATATAAGGGGTAATTGATTTTTCTGATGTAACTATAATATCAGATAAAGATTCTGAATCTATTACTTCATGTTTTGAATTTTTGTTTTTATATGATTTTTTTTCTGTCTTTGATCTTGTATTTACTTCACTTGAATCTGAATTAGTTTTTGTATCAGGATCAGATTCAGATTCAGATTCAGTTTCAGATCCAGATTCTGACTCTGAATCTGAATCTGATTTTTTATTATTTTTAGATCTTTTAGTTACATTTTTTGTAGTATATTCATCATTTGATTCAGAAGATGAATCATCTTCTGAATCATCATCTTCATCTTCATCTTCATCGTCTTCATCATCTGAATCTTTTTCTGAATCATCATCATCGTCGTCTTTATTTTTTTTTGCACCTCCTGACATTCTTATACGATTTAAAATATCTTGTTCTGAAATTTTATCTTTTTTATTATTTAAATAACCACCTTCATTCATTCCTTTTATAAATGAATCTTGTAATATATTATCAATATCACCACCTTTTAAATTATTATTTAATTTTTTTTCTATATAATCTAAAAATTGTTCAGTACTTACACTTGAATTTATTTCAATATTACCACCATTATAATCATCATCATCATCAATTTTTTTGTCAATGGCACCACCTACACCACCATAATTTTGTGTTTTACTTAATTTATCATTAATATTTTGTAAAAATACTTCTGTATTTGATGATTCTGATTCTACAGTATCATATTTAGATATATCATTATTTAAATAATCTGAAACTTCAATATGTGCTCTATTTTTATAATTTTCATAATTTAATTGTTCTCCTCCAGTTAAATTTCCAGTTAAATTTTGTTTTTCTTTTTTTAAAAGATTTAATGTTACTTCATGTTGTTTAATAATTTGATTTAAATCTTCTATAGAAGTTATTGAATGATCTTCAGTATCTAATTGTTCTTGGTTTTTTAAAGAAATAGATGTTAAATCATCGTTATCTTCAGAAGAAGTATCATTTTTTCTTGATTTTAATGATTGTGATGAGTTTAATGAAGATAATATTTCTTGTTGAATTTTTGGTGATGATACTAATGATGGATTACTTTCTATTTGATTTGATAATGATTTTATTTGCATTATATTTGATCGTATTTCTTCATGTTCATCATTATTTCGAGGTAAAGATTGTAGATCATCAATTAGATCTTCTTCTACTATTTTAAATAGACTTTGTATTCTATCTGCTTTTTCTGCAGGTGCGATACTTGATGATATAAGTGATTGAAATTGTACTAATGGATTAATTGACGCACTACGTAATGATTGTCTAGATGATTGTCTAGATGAAAGATTATGTAATGATTGTCTAGATGAAAGATTATGTAATGATTGTCTAGATGAAAGATTACGTAATGATTGTCTGGCTGATTCTGCTGCTGCTGCTGATGCTGATGCTGCTGACGATGGACCGCCTAATTGTCCGATTGATTGATATGGATTGAGTGATGTACTATGTTTAGATGAAGGAGCATGTAATGATTGTCTGGCTGATGCTGATGCTGATGCTGATTGTCTGGCTGATTGTCTGGCTGATGCTGTTGCTGATGCTGCTGACGATGGACCGCCTAATTGTCCGATTGATTGATATGGATTGAGTGATGTACTATGTTTAGATGAAGGAGCATGTAATGATTGTCTGGCTGATGCTAATGCTGCTGCTGATTGTCTGGCTGATGCTGATGCTGATGCTGTTGCTGATTGTCTGGCTGATGCTGATTGTCTGGCTGATGCTGATGCTGCTGCTGATTGTCTGGCTGATGCTGATGCTGATGCTGATTGTCTGGCTGATTGATATGGATTGAGTGATGTACTATGTTTAGATGAAAGAGCATGTAATGATTGTCTGACTGATGGATCGACTAAAGTACGTGAAGATTGTCTGACTGATGATGCAGATGATGCTAATGGATTGAGTGACATATATTTAGATGAAGGATCACGTGACGATTGTTCAGTAGAAGTAGCTGAATAAATATCATTTTGATTTGATTGATTATTATTTAATTGACTACTTAATTCTTCTACTCTTGTTATTAATGATTTTGTTAATAAATTTTTTTGTGACTCGTCTAATTGTGATTCTGGTAAATGTATTTTATCTATTAATGCTTGTATTAATTCATCATTTGCTAATACACTAATTGTGTCTGCTCGTGATATACTTTGTGGTTTTGATCGCATACTTTCTTGTGCCATATTACTTTCTTGTGGATCTAATCGCATACTTTGTAGATTTGATCGTATACTTTGTAGATTTGATCGCATATTTTGTGAATTTGATCGCATATCTTGTAGATTTGCCATATCTTCTGAATTTTTAATTATAATATTATTTCTAATTAATTCTTGTTCAACAATTTGGTAGATATTAAAACCATCTTTATTTTGATATTTTTGTGTAGTTTCTGAAAAAGAAGGTGAAGTATCAGAAAATGTATTTGAAGAAGCATTGCGTAAACTTAATATTTGAGAACTCATTTATATTATTAAATATATTAATAATATAAGAAATTTTTTTTAATAATATTTTTTTTAAATACTATAATATATTAATGATATATATATTTATAATATTATTATTAGTTGTTATAGTATTTAATTGTTATAATAATTATTTAGAAAATGCTGATATTAACATTATTGAAGGTATAGATGGAAATAATTATTATGTAAGAAATAATAATGATCAAGATTTAGCTGTTAAAATATTATGCGAAATAAGACAAAAAATAAAACAATTAATTAATTTAATAGAAGAAAATAATACACTTGATGAAGAATATAAAATTTATAAAGAAAATATAAATATAATAAAAAATAAAATTGACGATGTAAAAATTAAAGAAACACCAAAAACATCTAATTATACTAGTTATAGTGTTAATAAAGGAGAAGAATTATTTTTATGTATAAGAAGTAAAAAAACAAATGAAATACATGATATTAATGATTTATTATATGTAGCAATTCATGAAATAGCACATATAGGTTGTCCTGAAATAGGTCATACTAATTTATTTTTTAAAATTAATTTATATTTATTAAAAAAAGCTATTGAATTTAATTTATATAATTATGATAATTATAATAATAATCCAAAGGAATATTGTGGTATTGATTTAAATAATTCTTTATTAAATTAATTTAATTTTAATAAATTTATTATTCATATTATAATAATATGGATAATCCAGTAAAAATTATTTATAAATATAAAAATAATAAAAATCGTATTCAATATCAATTATATATTTTTATTGGATCAATAGTTGATAATAATGTTGTAAAAATTTTAAATAAAATTCAAAATTTAAATTTTTATGATACTTTAATATATTTAACATCTAAAGATATTGAAATATTAGTTAAACATTATGGCGATAAATGGTATTATAAATTATTTATATTAAGTCATATTAAAGCTTCTATAAATACTATTAATAATAATAATCAAATGAAAAATACTTTAATAACAAAAATAGGTAAAGAATGGGTAAATAATCATTTATTAATTGCAAGTTCAAATAAAATAATATATAGTTATCAAAAATTAATAAAAGATATTTATAAAAAAAAATATAGAAACAATAACAATTTAATTATTAATAATAAAAAATTTTCTAAGCAAATTGGAGGCAATAACAACGACGATGATGATAATAACAATGATGATGACAATGATGATGACGATGATGACAATGATGATGATAATAATAATAACAATGATGATGATAATAATAATGATAATGACAATGACGATGACAATAACAATGACAATGAAAATGATAATGACAATGACGATGACAATGACAATGAAAATTATATTGTAGATGAAATTATTGATAATAACTCAAAAAAAACAAGTGAAATAATAAATAGTATTATTGATGCTGATAATAAAAATAAATTAAAAAATAAATTATTATCATTTGATAAAAGTAATGACGATAAACCATATGATGAAATTTTATCAAATATATATTATAAAAATTATGTATTTAGTAATTATATTTTTGATGATGATACTATAAAAAATATAAAAAATAAAATATGTTCAAGTTTTGAATTTCCAAATAATATAACAATATGCTTACCATCAAGAATGTATTTATGGAGTGAATATGATTATTATAATATTAAAAAAAGTAATACTATTAATGAAAAAATAATGATAGGACAAAAATGGATAATAAAAAATGAATTACTAAAAATTGATATTGAACCAAATAATGATATTAGTATATATCAAAACTTGAAAGGAAATTTAAAATATTTAAAAGATAATATAAGAAGATATGGATCAAGAATTAAAAGAGAAAACGATGATACAAATATATTAAATGATTATTCTGATTATATTTCAAATAATGAATTATTTTTAATTAATATTTATAATGAATTAGGTAATAATTATAACGCTACATCTGAACAAACAAAAAATTTATATGATGTTTATGTTAAAATATATTTTGGTGATATTACAAATGAAGAATTTAATCATATAATTCAATTTTTAAATTCAAAATCAGATTATGATATAAAAAATGAAATTAATAAAATACAATTATATTATCATAATATTAATAATTCATTATTAATAGAGAATGAAGTTATTAATACATTAGAAGAAATGAAAATGGAACAAAAAAAATTATATACAAGTTGTTTTAAAGAAAATTATATTACTCATACAAATATAATATTAAATTTATTATTTACAAATAAATATAGTAATAATAAATTAGATTTGTATCGTATTTTTGATAATTTTATATTAAATGATAATTATCCTTTTATTCAATTACATACTTTAAATAATAATATTGTTTATAAATTTTATGAAAATAAAATTATTAATAAATGGTTTGAAAATAATCCATATGGACTTGTTTTTAAATTATTATTATCAGAAAATAAATATTTAACAATAAATATAAATGAAAATGGTAGATTAGAATATAAAACACAATGGAAAGAAGAAGATAATATAAAACTTGAAGATATTAAAAAAACATATATAAATATATATGATTTAATAACTAAGATAAATCAAGAAAATAAAACATTAGAAATAATAAAACCACATGAAAATAATTTTAAATATGGTTTTATAAATAGTATTCAACATTTTACTATTCCTGAAAAATTTAATATTAATCATAATGATTTATCAGATTTTGCAAGATATTTCTTTCCTTATATTTCAATTGTTATTGAACCTAGAAAAAGAAAATCAACAAATTTAAAAAAAGATATAAATAATGTTTCCAAATATGGAACATATTTGAGATACAAACGTATTAGTAAATATGAAAATGAAACAAAAATTAATTTTAGAATAATACATTTTTTAAAAAATTATGAATTTATTCCAAATATTCTTGCTAAAGAAATAAGTAATCAATTTAATATTACTGATAAAGAAGCATATGAAAAAATTATGGAAATTAGTAAAAAATTTCCAAATCTTAAAAAATCTAGAAAAATTTTAAAAAAACTTGAAAATTTACCAAAATATAAATTACCTGGTATTGATATTGGAATACAAGGAAGATCTCGAGAAAATTATAAAATACGTATTTCTGGAACTAGAAATAAAGAACAACTTGATAATATATTAGGTTTCTTACATACATTTATTCATTTATATGTTGAAACTTATTTAAAAAAAAATAAAGATAAACAAAATTTAAAAAAAAAATTAGAACAATTAACTAATATTGCTAAAAGAAGAAATATGGTTCAAGAACTTGTTGTACAAGAAGAAAAAACAAAAGAAATTAAACAAATTACTAAAATGGATAAAGATAGAATAGGATTCAAACCTATTAAAGGACAAAATCAATGGTCTCGATTATGTCAAAGTAGTGGAAAACTTAATCGTCGTCCAATACCATATAAAACAACAGATGAATTAATAAAAAAAGGTTTTGTTAATAATAATGGTGAGTATGAAAGAAAAGTTAAATCAGAAAAAATTAAAGCAACAAAACTAGATGATGGAAATGGTAATAGTGTTTATTGGGCATGTAATCCCGAAGATAATAAAGAATATGTACATATTGGGTTTTTATCTAGAAGTAATAACCCAAATGGTTTATGTATGCCTTGTTGTTTTAAAAAAAATCCTGCTAATTCTGTAAATAAACAAAAAAAAGATTATCATTTAAAATGTATTGGAAAATTAAAAAAAGCAACAAATGATGTATTAACAATTGGGGATAAGTTATATATTCTTCAAGAATCTAATAAAATTATACCTAATAGATTTGGTTTTTTAACAGACAAACTTGATAATTTATTTAATATTGGTAAAAAAATAAATATATTAAATCATTATCTTGTTCAAACAGATGGATATTACTTAAAATACGGTGTATTACAAGAAGATTCAACTTATTTACAATCAATATGCAGTGCATTAGATATATCTTTTGATGATTTAAGAAATAGAATAATAAAAAATATAACTGAACAAATATTTATATCATTAAATAATGGTGATATTAAATTACAATTTAAAACAATTGAAAAATACTTAGAATATATTAAAAATACAAATAATTTAGATTATGATTTATTAGATGATTTATTAAGCACACCAGGAATGATAATACCGGAAGGACTTAATATTTATATTTTAGAAAAAAATAATAATAATTATAATATTGTTTGTAAAAATATAGAAAATATTATTTATTTTTCAGATCCTATACGAAAAAATATATTATTAATATTTGAAAACAATATATATTCAACAATTTTTAAAGTTTTTAAAAAAGAAAAAGAAAAAAATTTTATTATTTTTAAAACATTTAATTATAATTCTAATAATATTATTAATATTATATGGAAATATATTACATTAGCTTGTAAGGCTATTAATTTGAATAATGATAATATATTATATGCTAAACAACTTTATATTACTTTAAAAAATAAAAATATTAATGTTAAATTACAAGTGATGGATAATAGATATCATTGTAAATTTTTAATATTAGATAATAATTTATTATTACCAGTTAAAAGTAGTGGTTGTTTATATAATTTACCAATTATTACAGATTATGATAAATATTTACATACATTAGATAAAACTATTGAATTGTTAAAAGATATTTTTCCTGTTCCAAATGGTTTAATATATAAATATAATAATAATAATAAATACATAATTACAGCATTAATATTTATTAATTATTATCTTCCTGTTATAGAATCTGAATATTCAAAAACAGAATTAGATTCAATAATGCCCTCTAATTATTATCTATCCTCTCAATTGTTAGATGACGAAATTGATAAAAAAATACAAGAAAAAGTAATTATTCCAGATGAAAGAGTATATGCAGTAAATTTATATAATTATCAAAATGAAGGATATGAAATATTTAGATTTGAAATTAGTAATATTTTACAATTCAATAAAGATAAATATAAAATATTAAATAAATTATTTAATATTTCTGATAAAAATGAAAAAATATTAGAAATTAAAAAACTATTATATAGTATTATACATAAAACTGCTTATGATGAATTTAATACATTAATTAATAATAATAGTAATAATAATATTAAAACTATTGATAACTTTATTATTTTAGATGAAATTAATAAAATAGAAAAATATGATATTAATAATCAAAGAAATACTTGTAATATTTTTAATAAAGAAAATGATTGTAATAATAATCCTCATTGTATTTTTAATAATAATAAATGTAAAATGAAATTATCAAGAGATCAAATGATTGATTATGTTAATAAAATAACAAGTGAATTATTATATAATGAAATTAAAAAAAAAGAAATATTACAAGAAGGAGATTATTTTGTAAGTGATATTCGTAATATAAATTTATTTATTCAAAGAGATAAACAAACAATATTAAAACAAAATAATAATATTAAAAATATATTTAAACAAATTTTTGGTAAAGATAATTTACCAATTATTGGTAAAAGAAAAATTAAAATAATAAATAAATTACTAATTGAAGATAATATCAAATATCCTTTAATTCAAAATGGTAATTTATTTTATCAAGAAGTTTATAATCATGATACTATCATTAGAGCTTATACAAATGTATTTTTTTGGCATATGAATACTTTTGCTATTGATAGTATTCGAAATTTAGGATATTATTCAGTTTTACAAAATCAAATAGTAAATTTTTTTAAAAGTTTAATTTATTCATGGATTATTAATGAACAAAATATTAATCTTTTGTATAAAAATATAGATAATATAAATATTCCTATTAATAATTTTGTTGAAATATTTAAAAATAAATTAGAAAATAGAGATAATACTTCTATTTATATTATTATACTATATATTTTAAATAAATATCATAATATACCAATATTAATTTATGATCAATATGAAACTATTACAAATATTATCGATAATAAATTAATTTCTTTAAATAATAAAGAAAAATATAAACAAAATGAATGTTTAAATATTAAAATATTAATAAATAAAATAATTATAATTTATTTTAAATAATTATCTTTACTTTTTATATAATGTTAAAAGGTGGGTTTCCTCCTATTTATCCTATAGATAAAGATAATAATTTAAAAACAACAGATAATACTAAAAGAAATTTTAGTAGTAATAATATTATTAATATTAATAGTATTTTATTAAAAAAAAATAATAATTTAACTAAATATGTTAAATCATCTGATATTCAAAATGTTGAATCTGAATCAAATAATAATAATAATAACAAAGAAAATAAGAAAAAAGAAGTATTGAAAAAAAAAAGAAATTTTAAAAATAACCAATTAGATGAAGATTTTTTTAATTATATTAATGATTTAAATAATATAAAACAAATAAGTAGAATAAAAAAATCTAGCAAAAAATCTAGCAAAAAATCTAGCAAAAAATCCAGCAAAAAATAGTTTTTTATCTAATTATATATAAATATAGGCCATATTTATATATCATATAATATCACAAGAGTAAAAAAAAATTGAATATTTTATTCATTGTATAATCATTATTACTAAATATTATGAAAAACATTATCATGACATACGATAACACCAATCAATATAAAGAATTTAATAATAATAGAACTCTTAATAACACTAATCAATATAAAGAATTTAATAATGACGATGGTACAATTAGTACTATAAATATTATAGTAGAAGTTGTAGAAATTAGATAAAATATAAATATAAATATAAATACAAATAATTATTCAAAAAAATTATTCAGAAAAATTACTCTATACTTAAAAAAATATATTCTTGCATTATATAAATAATGCAAGAATATATTCCAGAATCTTTTAAATATTATGATAATTCATTAAAAAAATATAAAAAATATTATAAAGATGATAATAATAAAATAAAATTAAATCTTACTAATGATTTAACTAATGCTAATTTTGAATTAATAAATAATAATAAAATATTAATGAGCGGAGAATATAATTTTATAGGTATATATGGTTATGAAAATGATAAAAAATATTTTAGATGGGGATGGGATACAATAATATCCTATAAAGAAGATGAAGAAAACAATGAGTCAATAATTACAAATACAAATAAAAATAATACATATTATATAAAAAAAATTATAAATTACATTTTTGATTTAAAAATTAATGTGAATAATTTTAAAGAAATATTTTTTTATAAAAATGTAAAAAATACATTTTTACATTATATGATAGAAATAGAATTTCCACTACAGTTAGAATTATTATTAGCAATGACATTATTAATTACTAAATCTGATTTAATATGGAAAGAAAAATGCAAAAATTATACCAAATATTATTTATTAAAAAATGTTAAAGAATTATAAATAATTAGAATTAAAATCAGATTTTGGTAATTCATTTATAGTATATGCATTTTTAGAAAAAAATGGACTATCTAAATATACTTCAGATGGTAAAGCATAAATATCTTTTATTTTTTCTTTTGGCATCATATTATTTTTTAAAAATATTTTCATATCAGATTGATGATCATTGACAGGTGATACATAAAATTCACCTTGACTACTACCTCTATAAGTTTGACGACCGAATAATTTCCATACATCTCCTCCAGTATCTGTATCATTTTTATTTGAATTTATTAAATATCCCATTAATCTATATGTATCTTCTGAACCTCTTGTTGATTGTTGAAAATTCATTTTAATTAAATTATCAAATATTGGTCTTTCAACTCTAGCTAATGGAGGATATATAGGATTTAATAATACATTTAAATCTCTTTGTTGAACTTCATCATTTATTTTATATTTAATTAACTCATCTCTATCATTAAGTCTATCATTAATATTATTTTTAAAATTTATTTTTTCTAATTCATGTTTTAATTCTTGTTTTAATTCTTGTTTTAATTCTTGTTTTAATTTTTCTTCTTCTTCTTTTTCTTGTTTATATAAATATATATCTTTATCTTTATTTACAGGATCTAATTCTTTTTCTTGTTTATATAAATATATATCTTTATCTTTATCAGTTTTTACTTCTGATTTGTGTAAAAAATCTTGTCCTAATCCAAATTCATATTCTGATTCATATTTTGATTCTTGTTCTAATTTTGATTCTAATTCTAATTCTAATTCTGATTCTAATTTATGTTCATATTCTGATTCTTTTTCTAATTCTTTTTCTTGTTTTTTTTGTATAATTTTATCTTTAATGTTTAATATTTTTTTATTAATTAAATTATGCATTCTTGTTTCATTATCAATTTTATTATATTTATTGTTATAATAAATTGATATTATAATTATAATAATAATAATAATAATAATACCAAATATAAAAGTGTTTTTATCAAAACATAATTTTTTAGACATAATAATCTTATATTAGATAAAAATCTGTATTAAATTATATATTTAATTTAATGAAAAATATATTTGCACATATTGCAGGAGTAAATATAGAATCAAAAGAATTAATCAAAAAATCTTTTTCAAAAAAAATTTTTGAAATTATTGATTTAGATACGATTACAGAAAAAATAATTAATGATAAAAACATGTTATATTTATATAATCGCGATGAATTTTATAAAAATAAATTAAAAGATCAAAATTTATCAAAGTTAAATATTAAACAAATTAATAATATTATTAAAAAAATAGATCATAAAATGAATTTATATTGGAAATTTAATTTTGATAATGCAATTAATAATTTAATCTCTAAAATAGATAAATTAATTATTTTTATTGGTTATAATACATATTTTAAAAATCATAAAATATTTGTTAATATTAATACAAATCATAAATATATAAAAAAAGTTAATTTAATTGATCATGCTAAAAATGTTGTATCCACTAATTTAAAAGAATATTATGAAGATATTATAAATGGAGTTTTTCCTTTAGAATATTTAAATCATCAAATGATTATTAAAAAACGAAATAATTTAGTTATTCAATATCAAAAAATGGAATATCAATTAGATACAATAAATAATATTATTAATGCCATAGAAATAGCATATAATACTGATATCCCTAATATGTTATATTTTGCTTCTAAAGAAAACTTTAATAAAAAAATAATGTTAAAACAAAATAAAATTATTGCATACGAAGATCAATGGATTGCTCTAATTTCTGCTTTGTCAAATAATAATATTTCAAAAGGTTATTCATCATCAGGGCAACCATATGTAAAATGTAATCCTTCAATATTAAATATACCTATTTATTTATATTTTATTACAGATACAAAATCATTTTCACCTATTCCTTCAAAAAATAAATTATACAAATATCAATCTGCTAAACAAATAACAATTAATAAAAAAGTTTTAATTGATAATATACATGATAAATTAAAAGAATTAAAAATTATTATAAAATAATATATATATATATATATATATAAATGAACAATATTATTCCTTGTGCAATTATAACAAAAAACAAGCAAATAATATCTAATCCTATTACTTGTCAGTTAGAAAGTCGTAAGCTATTTTGGTATATGATTTTTGGTTAAATATACTATATCTAGATCTATATCTATATACTATATCTAGATCAATATCTATATACTATATCTAGATCAATATCTAGATATATATATAAACATGTTAAACTATTGTCTAGATCTATTATTTGCTTGTAATATTGCACTTTGATTTGCCACAATTTTAGCATTATCACCAAATATAGGTGCTCTTCCACTATTAATTAGGTTTTGTTCTATTCTGCTTAATCTTCTAAATTCATTACGTGCACGTATTTCTAGGAATTGTTCGTATGATATAATAGGTTGTTGTGTTTGTTGTAGTGATAATATATAACTTTCATAATCTGCTCGTGTTTGTAAATATTCTTCTAATCTTGTTAGTAGTTCTGTACTATTTTGCATAAAATGTAAATATGTTGAACTTTCTGCTAATAAATTAGGCGCTAATAATTGTTTACTTTTATATTCTTCAAATTGTGCTTTTGTTCGGAAATAATCATCAAATGTTTGTTCTGGTAATAGTTCTGGGTTTCTTTGTCGTGCCAATTGATATTCTTGAAATTCTGCTAGTCTGTGTCTTCGTTCTTCTTCTTTTAGCATAAAATCTAAATACGATGAAATATATATGAATACATATGGCGCTCTTAATTGTGTGATACTATATTCTTCAAATTGTGCTTTTGTTCGTAAATAATCATCAAATGTTTGTTCTGGTAATAGTTCTGGGTTACTTTGTTGTGCCAATTGATATTCTTCAAATTCTGCTTGTTCTTCACGTTGTCTGCGTCTTAGTTCTGCTTCTTGTTCTTCACGTTGTCTTAGTATAGGATTATTGCGTCTTAGTTCTTCTTCTTTTAGCATAAAATCTAAATACGATGAAATATTTATTAATACACTTGGCACTCTTAATTGTGTGATTTTATATTTTTCAAATTGTGCTTTTGTTCGTAAATAATCATCAAATGTTTGTTCTGGTAATAGTTCTGGGTTTTTTTGTTGTGCCAATTGATATTTTTCAAATTCTGTTAATGGTACTGGTACTAGTTCTGTTACTAGTGCTTTTTCTTTTATTTGCTGTAATGTTTGTTGAAATGCACCACCTGCTAATTCTTGTAATAATTTTTCATATTTTAATTTATATTTTTGTGCTTTAAGTTCATAAATATCCTTCATTTATAATATATATATATATATATATTTATTTAAAGATAAAAAATAATATAAATATATTATGTGGTTAGTTGATGTTAATGACAAAGACGATTGGTTAGTTAATAATATTAAAATAATAGATGGAAAAAGAAATATTGATGACTTTGTAAATGAAAGTAATAATTTACAATTAATAAAAAAATTAGAATTAGATGATCCAGATAAATTTTTTGTTGTTTTAGGTGATGTTTTAAATATTAAAGAAGGATATTTAACAAATACTATAACAGTATTTGAAGATCATAAATCTTTAGTACAATTTTGTTATCATCAAGATTATACTAATTATTTTGAACCAAAATTGAACTATTTTTCAAGTATTATTAATAATACATCTGAAATTATATTTGGAAAAGCTTGTTTTTTTATGGTTGATAAATCATCAAAAAAATTAATTGATTTATCTTTAGAAAAATTATTAAGTTTTATGGCTAATATGCATGTATTCACAACATGTCAAGTTAGAAATGGTGATTTAGAAGAAATTTGTTTTCCAAATATTAAAGGTCATATCGATGATATTTTTAAAGATTATAATAAACATACTATTTATAATTGGGAATTTTATATTCCTAAAAGTAATACAACTGTTGTATTAGATGATTTAGGTGTTATTGAAGTATGTATTGGTAAATATGAGGGATTAATCATTTTAAAAGTTAATGAAAATAATAGTATTGATAATGAAGATATTAAAAAAAAAAATGTTGAAACAAATCAAATTAGAGGAATATATTTAGATTTAGAAAAAAAATATTTATCAAAATTATTTTTACGTTCTAAAGATTCAAATAAATATCTTACAATAGAACAATATGAACAATATGAACGCGACTACTCCAACACTGGAGCAAATGATTAATATGAAATTAGATGAAAGGACAAATGAAAATAAACAAATGGATAATATATTATCAAATATGAGTGGTCAAAATAATGGCAATAGTAATTATAATAAACAATATATTCAAGATATTCAAGATATTCAAGATATTCAAGATATTCAAGATATTCAAGATGAAGAAATACAAATTTATGGAATGCCAAATATGGGTGGTCATATACAAATGCAAATGCCAAATATGGGTGCTCAAATGCAAATGCCAAATATGGGTGTTCATATGCAAATGCAAAAAATGGGTGGTAATATGCCAAATATGAGTGTTCAAATGCAAAAAATGGGTGGTAATATGCCAAACATGGGTAGTAATATGCAAAATATGGGTGGTCATATGCAAAATATGGGAATGCCAAATATGGGTGGTCATATGCAAAATATGGGAATGCCAAATATGGGTGGTCATATGCAAAACATGGGAATGCCAAATATGGGTGGTCATATGCAAAATATGGGAATGCCAAACATGGGTGGTCATATGCAAAACATGGGTGATCAAAATATGGGAATGCCAAATATGTATAAAAAAAATGCTATATCAGGTAATGAAATATATGGAATGCAAGAAACAAATGATTTAGAAAATGATAAAACAAATAAAGTAATATCTTATATAAAAAATCCATTAATAGTTTTTATTATTTTTATAATATTAAATTTATCTATAATAATACAAACTATTGATAATATATTTGCATTCTGTAATAATACTACTTTAATAAATATTATTAATATAATTATAAGAGGTCTATTAGCTGCAATATTATATTTTATAATTAGTAATCTCGTAAAAAATATATAAAAAAAATTGATAAAATATTTTATTAATAATATAAAATATTTATCAATTAATTAAACAATATGAATCATATTAGTACAAATAATGATTTTTTACAAATATTTCATAATCAAGAAAAAAAAGATTTTGATTTTATAGTAAAACAAATATTATATACAAAAAATTCTTTATGGATAATACAACAATATAACTACAATGAACCAAATGAAGATCTCATTAATATTTTAAATAATAATATTAATGAGATGTTATCAACATTTAAAATATCTGATACAATCAAATATATTATTAATAATCTTAATATTATGCATCATAGATTTAAAAATATAAATAAAATAATTACAGAAACAACATTTTTAAAATTATTTTTTCAAAATATTAAAAAAGATATTTTGAAAAAAATTGTTAAAACTATTATTTACAAAAACAAATTTTATGATGAAATAATTAATAGTTTAAATAATATTTATAATATAATAAGAACAAGTACTGTTTTTGATCCTTTAATAAATGAAATAAATAATTATACAATAAAATATATATTAATAAATGATATTTTAGTTAGTCATAAAATATATCAAAATAATAATACAATATTTAAAAAACTTTTTAATTCAAATTTAGAATGTATAAATCTAATTATAAATAATATTATTGATTATATAAAAAAGAATCAATCAATATATATTGTTTTAGAAATACTGATGATAGGATTTCATCATTATGATAAATCTTTATTAAAACACATAGAAACATATTTAATAAATTTAAATAAAACTATTATTGAATATAATCTAAATGATGGAGAATTATTAAAAAATATATTTTTTCATTTTAACTATATACACCATTTGCAATATTTTAAAAAAGATATTAATTATCCATTAATAATTAAAACTAATATGAACAATATCATTCATAATGACGAAATATTAAAATATTTTATTTTTGGATTGTCAAAAACAATTATGATTCTAATTAATAGTGAATATAATATTACTATTAATATTATTTATAATATTATATCATATTTAAAATATATTAATAATATTGACATTATGTTGCAATATTATTATGAATCTTTAAAAATTAGAGTTAAACATTATTTAGTAAATAATATTAATCATAATACTATTTTAATTATTGAAAATAAATTTGTTGAATATTTAGAACTTGTTAATTATTCAAAATTACAAATATATAATGATATTAATAATTGTTTAATAAGTCTTAAAACTAGTATAGAATTTAAACAAATGATGAATAATATTGACGAATCAATATTTATTTCAAAAAAATTAAATGTAGAAATATATAATATAAATATACCTAAAATATTTATAAAAAATGTTGATATTATTAAAAATCAATATATTAAAAAATATAATTTTGATAATCGAAAATTAGAATTATCATTTAAAGATACTATTGTAAAATTATCAATTAATAATATAACAATTACAGGTACATTATTACCAATGTCAATATTATATTATTATGGTTTTAATGAAAATATTGATATATTTAATATTATGTTTAATAATCAAAATGAAGAATTAATGAATAGTAGTTTAAATATATTAAAAAATAATAATTTGATAATTAATGATAAAATTATTATTTCAAAAAATAATATAATTTTAAATGAAAATTTAATTGATTATAATAAAATTATTGAAAAAGTAAATTATGATAGAAATACAATAACAAAATGTTATATTATGAAGACAGCTAAAATATTAAAAAAAAATATTACAAAGGAAGAATTATATAATTTTACTAAAAAAAGTTTAAAGTATTTTGATCTGGATTATGAATTATTTGAAGAAATGTTAAATAACTGTGTTGAAAAAGAATTATTAAATATTGATAGTTCTGGATTATTTGAATATATATAAAAAAATTGATAATTATATTTATTAATATTTAACAAAGTTTATTTATGTAAAAATGGATATTAATCCTTTTCTTGATATATCAATTGAAATTTCTGATAAAGAGCTATATTCGAGATTTTCTAGAATAATAATATTATGTTTAAAAAATAATGTTAATCATAATGAAGAAATCTTTAATCCTACCGTTTGTAATATGAGTAAATTAATGACAAATTATACTATATTTGAAACAACAAATTTAAGATTAGCTAAAACTATTTCAGATAAACTAATGATTATTAATAGTAGTATTTTAAAAAAATATTTTGATTATGATTTTAAAGATGAAGAACTTGTATTAATGATGTATTCAGTAAATGAATTTTCATTAAAAAGTTATTTAAAACAAAATAATGGATTATCAAATTTAGAAGAATATATTACATGTATTTATATTGATAAATATTTAAATAGACTTTGTTCGACAGAATTAGAAAAAATAAATAGAATAAATTTATTAAAAGTAATAAATGAAAGTAAATATTGGTCATTAAACATTTGTAAATTAAATATTACACAAAAATTTATCAATAGAAACTTTAATGATAGAATACATCATTCTGATAAAGATATGCAACAAATAATTGAAGATATTAATTCAAAAAATTTTAATAATGATTATGATTTAAATTTTTTAGAAAAAAGTAACACAATTGATATAAATATTTCATCAAAATATTTTTATACATTATATTATATTACAGAACACCCTTTAACTAATAAAATGTCAATCTCTAATTTTAATACTATTATCGATTTTTTAGTTGATAATAGATATAAAGAAGAATTTTATTATTTAGTGATAAATTTATTATCTTCAAAAGAATTATGTCATTACATAATTAATAATGAATATGTATTAAAAATTATGAATAAAGAAAATATATTTTTTGTACAATCATTTTTTAAAAAATATATGCCTATTATTAAATATATATTAGCATATACATGGATAACATTATATACTGAAGAAAATATTAAAAGTATAAATATAACAATTAAAGATAGATTTATTTTTAATATTGAAACAGCTTCTGAATTACCATATCTTGCATATAATATTTCAGAACCAAAAACATCTCCATATTTACCTATTTTGGTAGCAGATTTTGCAATTAATGCAAATATCACTCCTGTATATTCTGTTTATTCGCAATTATATGATTATAAAGTATGTAATATTGATATTTTTAAAAATAGACTATCAATATTTTTTTCAAATTCTGAACATAATTTATTAGAAGGATTAGATTTCAATGGTATTGGGATTACTGGTAGTTGTATTGCTTGTTGTTTACCTAATTTTAATCCTTTGCAATTAATGTTTAACAATTTTAATGGATTCGCGAATGAATATTATAAAAATGCTGATTTAGATATTATATCAAATTTATCAGATTTTAAATTTATTGATAAGGCTGAAAACATTATTAATATTTTAAGAACAAATATTAGTAATAAATTAGGAAAGACAGATGTAGAAATAAAAAGTACATTTATTAAAACTGTATATATATGTGTAAATGATGAATATATTAAAAATCATTTTAATTGTTCAAAAGATGAGATTAATTTTAATGATGTAAAAATTAGAGAACATTTTTACAAAATATATATTGAAAAAAAAGCAAAAAATAATAGTGATTGTGATTGTGAAAAATATAAAAATATATATGATAATGTATCAATTGATAAAATTAATATAATATATAAACCAAAAAATTATATTACATGTAATGAAAATATTAAATATAAAATTTCAACACCATATACAAAAGTTATAGAATTTTTTCAAGTAAAAACAGATGACTTTTTTAAATCTATTGCAACTTTTCATCTACCAATTGTTAGAGCATATTATGATGGTACAACTGTTTATATGACATCATCATGTATAAGTGCATGTATGACATTATATAATTTAGATATAAAATATTTTGCAAGTACTAATTATCCTTCGGAAATTATTAATAAATATAGACAAAGAGGATTTGGAATATTTTTAAATAAGAGAGAAAAACTTAAATTAATGGAATATTCATTTCAAATTCCTTTTTGGAAAGATAAATATAATATTATTAATAAAACTGATATTAAACAAATATTATTTACTTTTGATATTAAAAATATTTTTTATAAAAATATTTCTATAACAGATGAATTAGATATTATAAATAATAATAATAAATATGATTATACAATATATGACAAAACAGTTAGAGATTCATTAATTTTTAATAGAGATTGGAAAAATTTCTTATATGTAAAATATAATTCAACAAAGTTAAAAGATTTAGATTTAGCAAATATAAATGTTATTAATAATAAAGGTTATATTGAAGTTTTAAACAATAATTATATAATTATTGCATACACATTATTATAAAGGAGATTTAACCACTACTAATAAAGTATTATCAATATTATTAGTTAATGATGGTATTTTTAATAATGTAAATAAACAATCTTTATATTGACATTCCCATTCTTTAATCTTATTCTCAAATAAATATTCTTCACTTTTAATTATATCCTCAATAATAAAATATCCATTTGGTTTTAATTTATGTATACTATTTTCAAAAAAACAAACATTTGCATTAAATTTATGTAATCCGTCTTCAATAATAATATCAAAATTATCTTGTAAAGCAGGTTCATTCCACATTTTTTTTATAATTTCCGAGTTTGTTTGGTCGCAATAAAAAGTTGTTATTTTATCAGTATTAAACAATATATTACTATCAATATCAGCGCCAAAAATATGAGAATTATGAAAAAACTCAGACCATCCAAAAAGAGATGCTCCAGGTTTTCCTTTAGGTCCCATATTAGATGGGATATTTGTATTATTTGTTCCTAAACCTAATTCAAATACTCTTAATTGCTTTTCGCGTAAATCCTTAAATATACTATAATAAAATGTTGTATAGTTATGCCAACAAGACTGAATATTTATAGATCCTTTATCGCTTCCGAATCGACCCATCATTTCACATAATACAGTACTTTTTTTTTCATCAAATAAATAGTTCATATATATATATAATATAATATTATATTTTTTAATATAAAAAAATTGAATTATTATAAACTTAAAACAATAATATTAATACTAATTATAATTCATGGATACAAATAATAAAGAAGAAATTATTAATAAATATTTAAAAGATTATAATGATAGTTATATTGATATTAGATATGATGCTTTTATTAAATTAGCAAATTTTTTATCTTTACCTATTGTACAAAAATTAGAACAAAGTATAAATCAATATTCATTACAATATTTAAAAAATAAAAAAAAACAAGAAAGTTTTTTTGTAAATATTTATATATCTAAAGTTAATGATATTTATTATAATTTAAATCCAAAAAATAATAATTACTTATCATTAGCTATTTTAGATAATATTGTTCCTATAGAAAATGTACCATATATGTCACCACAAGAATTATATCCAAAAAATTGGGAATATATAATACAAAAAATAGAAAATAATATAAAAAATAAAGATTATATGGAAGAATCAGCATATCCATGTAAAAGATGCGGCTTAAAAAAATGTTTATCATATCAATTACAAACTAGAAGTGCGGATGAACCAATGACAACATTTGTAGATTGCTATGCTTGTGGTTTTAAATGGAAATATTAATATAAATATAAATATAAATATAATTAAAAATAAATATAATATTAATATATTATGGAAAAAAATATATATTATATATTTTTATTAATTATTGGTTTTTTGTTAGGTGTTATATTTCAAAATCAATGTTTTTATTATAATTTAGAAAATTTTGATAATAGTTTAGATTTAAATAAAATACATAATAAAATTGTATTAATTCACGGTTCTCTTCAAGAAGAATATCCTGAACAATTATTATCAGTTGAATATATTCAACCTTCTGATATAGTTCTTGAAATTGGTGGAAATGTTGGAAGAAATTCTTGTACAATTGCTAGTATATTAAATGATAGTAAAAATTTATTAGTAGTTGAAAGTGATATTAATAATAGTAATTTATTAAAAGAAAATAGAGATAATAATAATTTAAAATTTCATATTGAAGATAGTGCTATTTCTAAAATTGATTTATATCAAAATGGTTGGATTACAAAACCTTTTAATGAAATACATGATATTGAAAATTGGAAACAAATAAATACTATATCTTGGGAAGAAATAAAAAATAAATATAATATGAAATTTAATGTATTAGTAGCTGATTGTGAAGGTGCTTTATATTATATTATTAAAGAAAATCCTGATTTTTTAGAAACTTTTAAAACAATTATAATTGAAAATGATTTTAATGATATTGAACAAAAACAATTTGTTGATAATGAGTTTAAAAAACATAATTTAGAAAGAATATATTTTGGAGGTGGCGGTTGGGGTCCATGTACTGATTTTTTTTATGAAGTTTGGACTAAGAAATAAATATTATATAGACTTTTTAATATCAATTAAATAATTTTGTTATTATACTTTTATTATTATCAGTAGTAATTAAAACTAGTATAAATATACTTTCTTTCTTATTCTTAAATGTAATGTTTTTAACAAATATTCCATAGTTATTGTACTGGCCAATAAATGATAATTTCTTTAAAAAACTTTTTTGTTTACTGTTAATTTTTGTTAAATCAACAGTAATATTTATTTTACACATATCTTCATTAATTTCATTCCATTTACTATTTTTTACAATCCATAATTTACCATTGTTACCATATTTAATATTATTTTTTTTATAAAATGTTGCACTAATAGGTGGACTAGGTCTCAAAATATATTTATTAGATATTTTCATTCCATTTATATTTTTATTAATTTGTGAAATATTTTTATCATTTTTTAGAGGTGAAGAGCATATATATTGTTTTTTATCTATACATATATTTATAAATTCAAATTCTTGTTCCCAATAACGTTCAATTTCTCCGTAATTAATATATTCAAATGGTTTGTAATAGTTTGGTTTTCCATTGTCTATTAATGGTAAATTACTATATGTTAATTTAATATTATATTTCAATTTAATGTATTTATAACAATCTGTATGTATAAACACACCACCATTTGAATATTTATCATAAAAACAAACATTATAATTTTCCATTAGATGTGTATAATTATTTTTTTTATCAGAAAAAGTAGTATTACATGTAATTTCTTTACAGTTATGTTTAACTTCATTATTAGTTAATAACATTGTACATTTATCCATCCATAATGTGTGTTTTTTGAATTTATTTAGATCTTTAATTAGATTAGGATTTTTAATATAATGTTTTTTGCCGCTTGATATAATTTGTTCTACATATTCTGTAAAGTTCAACATACTATGACACGGATTACCACAAATTAAACAAAAAACGTCAAAACACCCCATAAAATATATAATAAATATAATATATATTATATATTAATGAATTCTATTAGTAAATTAAAAAAATTAATTGATGAACATTTTGATAAATTAAATAAATTAACAAATTCATATAAAAAAAAAATTAATATTATTGTTGTAGGTGGTGCTAATTTAAATAATGATAATCCACAAATTAAAGAGAATAAAGAAACTTGGAATAATCCAAACCAATGTAAATATTCTGATATGGAAAAATTTAAAACTAATTTAGAAGCGAATGGATATGAAATATCTATTCGTGCCATTGATTTAGATTATAATTTTCCAGATTATACAATAGATAATTTAGTTAATACAATAGATATTAAAGATAATACAATTATTACACATTATAAAGGTAGTTTTAAATTTAATAATAAAAAGTTTTTAAAAGAAAATACACATAATATAATAGTGACTTTTTCAAATGATATATTACCAAATCATAATAATGTAGATATTACAAATATAAATATAAAAGACTATAAAATTACATATATTGATTGTTCCGGTGCTAATAAAGATAGCTCAAGTCTTTGGAATCTTGGATTTCCTACTAATGTTATTGAAAATATTATTAAATATGATTTAACAACTCCTCTTGATATAAACGATTATAAATCTTATATAAATGTAATTAATACTACAAAACAATTAAAAGAAAATAATATTTTAAAGGTCATGAAACCTTATATTCGTGCATCATGGTATATTTTAGTTAATTTGATGTATAATAATAATAAAAATAATGAAATAATATGTACAGAATTAAAAAAAATGAACCAAGAATTATTATTTAATAATGATTCTCGTAAAATTTTTACCGAATTTGAAAATAAGAAAATTGATAATGATATTAAACAATTTATAATTAATGGATATCAAAATTTTCATACCTTAAATATAGAAACAATAAAAACTTTTTATAAAATTGTATATAATGTAGAATATTTTGATAATAATATTCTGCGTAATGTATTAGAAGAAATTAAATTTAAAGAAATTTATAAGGATGAAGAATTTATTAAAGATGATCTTGAAAAATTTATTAATAAACATCGAGAATGGAATGACTTAAATGAAAAAACGAGAAAATCTTTTTTTGAATTAGTATATGGTTTTAAATATGAAAATAATGATGATGAATTAAAATTTGAATAAATTATTTATAATTCTTAAGAATTTCTCTAATAGATTCTTTAATTGGTTTCACGTTTGGAAAGAGTTCTTGTAATTTAATTGTTTCTAAAACATTATTTGATCTACCAGATAATAAAATTTTATCTTGTTCTTCAACACTGAAATTCTGCCAAGTGAAATCAGGATCTACAATTTCTTTATACATCTCCAATATATCATTATGATTGATTGCACCAGGATTAGTCAAATTAATTGTTCCTGTCTGTTTATTAGTTGCCATGTCAATCATCAATGGTAACAATTCAGGCAAAACTGTCATTGAATTCTCCATGCTACATATTTTTTCATAATGAGTGATTTTATAAATAAAATTTCTTATATTATCTTTTTCAGATGTAATAGGCATTCTGATTCTTACATTTAATACATGTTCATCTAATTGTTTCATAAGTCTATCCGTATATCCTTTAACAACTGAATACGATGAACCAAAAAAATCAGGACTACTTGATTCTGTATACTTTTCATCATAACCACTAAAAATACATCCTGTGCCTAAATATGTGTAATGAATATTATATTTTTTACAAAGTAATCCTAATATAAGAGGTCCATATAAATTATCACGAATATTTTCAACAATTTTACCTTTTTGCTCAAGATAATCTATTGTTGTATATCCTGGTCCATGTGTTCTACCAATCAATGATATTACACGATCAGGTTGAATATCTTGTAAAAGTTTTTCTACATTTTTTTCATCATCTGCTCTAGTCTCTGTTGTTATTACTGTATGCTCACCAGATTCAGTTTCAAGTATTTTAATAACTTGCTGTCCAATCCAACCTTTATAACCAAAGATTAACCATTTCATTTTTATATTTTTTAATATTATTATTTTTATAAGTTGTTTTTTTTAAATTATAAAGTAAAATTTAATTAAATAAAAATTAATATATTATTTCTTTTTAGTTTGTGTAACATTATTTTTTTTAGTTTGGGTAACTTTATTTTCACGTATAGCAGCATTAGCAGCTGCTAATGAATAACCAGCTGCTTTCTGTTGTAATTTTGCAGATGTTTGTGGCATTATATAATATTGATTTTTTACACCTTCGCACATTTAAAACGCCGATTTATTTTCAATCCGTATAGTATTGAGACAATGTAAAATTATATGGTTTTTCAAAATATTTATCATTTGGATTTAATAAATTATTGTATTTATTAAATACAATATCGCTGATAAATAATGCTTTCTTTAATAACATAGCAACCACATCTTTATCTCCTTTAATGGACCGTAAATATTTACACGATTCGTGGCAAATACCATCACAATACTCTTCATTTTCTTCGGTATCATTCGTATTACAATTAGAATGGTCGCAATTACAATGACATTTATCGTCCTTTTCATTTAATTTTGGATAACTATGACAAGTCATTTCACAATTATCACACTCATTGTGATTACATTGGCAACATCCACAACAATACCGATAGCAAAAACTTTCACAATTACCAATAATACACTCCGGACACGATATTGCTCCTTCTAATTGTAAATCTTCAATAATTTCCTCACGATGTCGATACAATAAACGTTTCAGTTCGATTAATGCTAATTCAGATAATTCCATTTCAAGATTGTTCATTTGTTGATTAATATTTAGTATTGTATGTTTATATTAAATATAAATCAATTTTTTATTTAATTATAAAATCGGCGTTTTAAATGTGCAAAGGTGTAACAATATTATTAATGGTGCTATTTTTGAAAGTATTATTTACAATTTTTTTTATTTAAAAATTGAATAAATAAATAATAACATTAATAATATTGATAATATTTATGATATGAATAAACCAATATATACTTTATTAAATTGGATTAATAATGATATAGATAAACTTGATTTTGATGCATTAACTATAAATCCTAATTTAAATAATAAAGCGATTGAAATATTAAAATCAAAACCAAATAAAATTAATTGGAATTTATTATTTGAAAATGATCATGAAAATGTTATAAACTTATTAATAGAAAATCCTAAACAAATAAATTGGTCTGAAATATCAAGAAATTCAAATGATAATGCTATTCAATTATTAATAAATAATTTTAATAAAATTGATTGGGATTATTTTTCATATAATTCACACCCTTGTGCAATTAAATTATTTAGAAATAATTTAAATAAACTTAATTGGAAAAAATTAGCATTAAATACTAATCCAGAAGTAATAGAAATACTAAAAGAAAATTTTGATAAAATTAATTGGTTATATTTATCAAGTAATCCAAATGCAATTAAATTATTAAAAAATAATCAAGATAAAATTAATTGGATGCGTTTGAATACAAATTCTGGTGCAATAGAATTATTATTAAATAATCCTGATAAAATTAATTGGAAATTATTATGTTTTAATCCTAATCCAGATGTTATTAAAATATTTGAACATAATATTGATAAAATTAATTGGTCAATATTATCTGAAAATTCTAATCATAGAGCAATTGCATTATTAAAAAAATATCCTAATAATATTAATTGGTCTATGTTATCTAATAATACACATCCTGAAGCAATTGAATTATTAAAATTAAATTTAAATTCAAATTTAATAAACTGGAAATATTTATCAAGAAATCCTAATGCAATGGAGTTATTAAAAGATAATCAAAAAATGATTGATTGGGGTTATTTGTCACAAAATCCAAGCATTTTTAAATTAGATTATTATCAAATGATGAAAAATTTCGAACCATATGCAGAAGAGATTATAGCAATATCTTTACATCCTAAACGAATGATTCGATATATGGAACAATATAACTTTGATTTTGAAGATTGGTTTGATTAAATTATTAACTTGTTTTAGTTAATCATAAGCAATAAATTCTTATTTATTTTGTTTATGTATATGAATGTGAATGTGAATGTGAATGTGAATGTGAATATGAATGTGTTTGACAATTATTTTAGAACATTATAAAGAATATAGAACTGAACAAAAACTATTTGCAAAAACACAACATTATGAAAAAATATATAATTTTAAACAAATTTACAATGAAAATTTATTAGAATATTTTGATTGTATTTATAATTTAATATTATTTAAGTTATCAATTAATTAATTAATTTTTTTATTAATTAATTAATTTTTTTATTAATTAATAATATAATATGGATATTATTGAAAAAGTTTATGGAAAAAATGGTATATATAATAAATTAGTAACTATTCAATCAACAAATTTTGAAATAAAAGATTCTTATAATTCTGTTATCCCATTAAATATATATTTAACATGGGGTACAAAAAAATTACCAATAAAAATGCAAGAAAATTTAGATAGAATGAGAATAGTTAATCCAGAATTTAATATACAACTTTTTGATGATAATGATTGTAGAGATTTTATACAAAATAATTTTCCTGAAGATATATTGATTGCATTTGATACATTAAATCCTGGTGCTTATAAAGCTGATTTATGGAGATTATGTATTTTATATATTAATGGTGGTATTTATATTGACATTAAATATAATTGTATAAATAATTTTAAATTTATTGCATTAACAGAAAGAGAACATTTAGTATTAGATAGACCTCTTTTTTCTTATAATATTTGGAAAGAAGGAGAAATTGGAATATATAATGGTTTTTTAGTAGCTAAATCAAAAAACAATTTATTTTTAAGATGTATAAATAAAATTAGTGAAAATGTAAAAAATAAATATTATGGTTATAATCGTTTTTATCCAACAGGTCCAGGTTTATTAGGTGAAGAATATATAAAAATGCTTAGAGAAAATGAATCAACAATGAATATCCAAACAGAATTAAATAAATTAGATTTATGTTATGATAATGATCAAATTATATTTAATAATGTTATTGTTTTAAATTATTATAAAGAATATAGAGATGAACAAAAACTATTTGCAAAAACACAACATTATGGAGAAATATATAATCTTAAACAAATTTACAATGAAAATTTATTAGAATATTTTGATTGTGATTGTAATAATAATGATCATAATCATACAAGTATATTTAATATATATCATTTAATATTATTTTGTATTTTTATAATTCTAATTTTATTTTTATTATTTTATAAATTAAAACAATAATATTATATTTTTTTATTAATTAATAATATAATATGGATATTGTTGAAAAAGTTTATGGAGAAAATGGTATATTTGATAAATTAAAAACTATTAAATCGAATAATTTTGAAATAAAAGATTCTTATAATTCTGTTATTCCATTAAATATATATTTAACATGGAGTATAAAAGAATTACCTCCAAAAATGCAAGAAAATGTAGATATAATGAGAATAGTTAATCCAGAATTTAATATACAACTTTTTGATGATAATGATTGTAGAGATTTTATACAAAATCATTTTACTGAAGATATATTAATTGCATTTGATACATTAAAACCTGGTGCTTATAAAGCTGATTTATGGAGATTATGTATTTTATATATTAATGGTGGTATTTATATTGACATTAAATTAAATTGTATAAATAATTTTAAATTTATTGCATTAACAGAAAAAGAACATTTAGTATTAGATAGACCTGGTTATTGGGTAAAAGGAAAAATTGGGTTTCATAATGCTCTTTTAGTTTCTAAACCAAAAAACAATTTATTTTTAAGATGTATAAATAAAATTAGTGAAAATGTAAAAAATAAATATTATGGTTATAATTATTTATATCCAACAGGTCCAGGTTTATTAGGTGAAGAATATATAAAAATGCTTAGAGAAAATGAATCAACAATTAATATTCAAACAGAATTAGATAAATTAGATTTATGTTTAGAAGAAAATGAACAAATTATATTTAATAATATTCCTATTTTAAAAACTACTTATAAAGAATATAGAACTGAACAAAAACTATTTGCAAAAACATTAAATTATGGAGAAATATATAATTTTAAACAAATTTATAATGAAAATATTGATTGTAATTGTAATTGTAATGGTAATGTATTTAATATATATAATTTAATATTATTTTGTATTTTTGTAATTATAATTTTATTTTTATTATTTTATAAATTAAAACAATAATTTTTATTTTTTTATTAATTAATAATATAATATGGATATTGTTGAAAATAAAGTTTATTTTGAAAATAAAGTTTATGGTGAAAATGGTATATATAATAAATTAGTAATTATTAAATCGAATAATTTTGAAATAAAAGATTCTTATAATTCTGTTATACCATTAAATATATATTTAACATGGGGTACAAAAAAATTACCAATAAAAATGCAAGAAAATGTAGATAGAATGAGAATAGTTAATCCAGAATTTAATGTACAATTTTTTGATGATAATGATTGTAGAAAATTTATACAAAATAATTTTCCTGAAGATATATTGACTGCATTTGATACATTAAAACCTGGTGCTTATAAAGCTGATTTATGGAGATTATGTATTTTATATATTAATGGTGGTATTTATGTTGATATAAAATTAAATTGTATAAATAACTTTAAATTTATTGCATTAACAGAAAAAGAACATTTTGCGATTGATAAACCTACTCATTGGAAAGAAGGAGAAATTGGATTATGGAATGGTATTCTAGTTTCTAAACCTAATAATAAATTATTTTTAAGATGTATAAATAAAATTAATGAAAATGTAAAAAATAAATATTATGGTTTTTCAGATTTGTATCCAACAGGTCCAGGTTTATTAGGTGAAGAATATATAAAAATGCTTAGAGAAAATAAATTAACAATGAATATCCAAGTAGAATTAAATAAATTAGATTTATGTTTTACAAATAATGAAGAAATTATATTTAATAATGTTCCTATTTTAAATTTTTATAAAGAATATAAAACTGAAAAAAAACTATTTGGAAAAACAACAAAATTTGATGAAATATATAATCTTAAACAAATTTATAATGAAATTATTGATTGTAATTATAATTGTAATTGTAATACAAGTGTATTTAATATATATCATTTAATATTATTTTGTATTTTTATAATTCTAATTTTATTTTTATTATTTTATAAATTAAAACAATAATATTATATTTTTTTATTAATTAATAATATAATATGGATATTGTTGAAAAAGTTTATGGTGAAAAAGGTATATATGATAAATTAAAAACTATTAAATCAAATAATTTTAAAATAAAAGATTCTTATAATTCTGTTATTCCATTAAATATATATTTAACATGGAGTACAAAAAAATTACCTCAAAAAATGCAAGGAAATTTAGATAGAATGAAAAAACTTAATCCAGAATTTAATATACAACTTTTTAATGATAATGATTGTAGAGATTTTATACAAAATAATTTTCCTGAAGATATATTGTCTGCATTTGATACATTAAAACCTGGTGCTTATAAAGCGGATTTATGGAGATTAAGTATTTTATATATTAATGGTGGTATTTATGCTGATATAAAATTAAATTGTATAAATAACTTTAAATTTATTGCATTAACAGAAAGAGAACATTTAGTTATAGATATACCAGATGCATGTAAAGAAGGAACAATTGGATTATTTAATGCACTTTTAGTTGCTAAACCAAAAAACAATTTATTTTTAAGATGTATAAATAAAATTAATGAAAATGTTAAAAATAAAAATTATGATTTTAATTATTTATATCCAACAGGTCCAGGTTTATTCGGTGAAGAATATGTAAAAATGCTTAGAGAAAATGAATCAACAATGAATATCCAATCAGAATTAAATAAATTAGATTTATGTTTATATTTACC
>Ga0194055_10000335_pt1 | contig 37468 bp, 38 predicted proteins | sample SepL449m_MetaG_FD_155482 | JGI IMG/M metagenome (GOLD analysis project Ga0194055, IMG submission 155482) | Anoxic zone freshwater microbial communities from boreal shield lake in IISD Experimental Lakes Area, Ontario, Canada - Sep2016-L442-9m | ecosystem: Environmental > Aquatic > Freshwater >... | reverse complement strand
GTGTAAAATATATATTAATAGGGGGCGTTAAATATTTAACACCAGGGAGACGGATGGATAATAATAGCAAAAAAAATAACAGCACTCAGCCTAAGTTTAGTTTTATTCATAAGCCTGCCTTTACCATCATAGAAGTCATCATCGTGCTTGTTATCGGTGCGGTCATTATGCTTGCAGTGTTCTTGGTGGTGCCGCAGCTGCAAAGAACCCAGCGAAATACTAATAGACAAAATGCTGCCCGAAGAGTGCTAACGGCGGTCGAGCAAGTCAGAACAACCACAGGAGCCTACCCCGTGCCAGGCACAGCAGCAAGCACTGGCATAAATTGCTTCGGCACTTTATCTACAGCTAGTAATTGCACAATTATCACTAGCATTACGGGGGATGTAAATACTACAGCTGGTAATACCCAATACACAATTGTAATTGCTCCACAAACAAGTGGCGATTTAATAGCTGATACGAAAAATATCTATTTAAACAATTCTACAACTGCAAATAGTGGGTGCAACACCAGCAAAAAGCTAGTAACCACTAGCGCCATAGCGGACAAGTTTGCCGTCGCAGTTGCCCAAGAAACAGCCTCGAGCCAAACTGGCGATACGTTTTGCCTGACTTACCCATAATTATGAATTACTAGCTTGCACTATTGATTAATAAATATTAATAAATGCTATAATAATATCAATGAAAAAGCTTATGCCTAAACCTAAAGGCTTCACAATCATCGAAGTCATTATCGTGCTTGTTATTGGTGCGGTCATTATGCTTGCAGTGTTCTTGGTGGTGCCGCAGCTGCAAAGAACCCAGCGAAACAGCAGGCGCCAAAATGATGCCAGGAGACTTCTGGCTGCTGCCATCAACTACACAACTGCAAACCCTGGATCGGCCCCTTTAGCCTCCACAATCATATCTGCTTCAATTGCCGATCTATCTACAAGCCCTGACCTGTTCAGGGATCCAGATGGCACTTCGTATAATATAACGACAAGTGCAATCGCTGGAAATAATAATGCAAGTGAAACCAATAGAATGACATTGAATTATAAAGCTAAGTGCAATGGTATAGACGCGGTGTTTATTGGTGGTACGGCTGAAGAAAAAAATAAAATCGCCGTTTCGGTTTATCAGGAACCAGCAACATTTGCTTGTTTTTCAAATAACTAGCATTGGCTAGCATATGCTTATAGAATAGCTATATGAACATAGGTCTTATCTTTATATTTTTATTCTTCGGAATTATATTCGGCAGCTTCATAAATGCCTGGGTTTGGCGTATCGAAAACAATCTATCTGTCGCCAAGGGGCGTTCGATGTGCCCGCACTGCAAGCATACGCTGGCGTGGTACGATTTGGTGCCGCTACTGAGCTATGCGGTTCTTCGGGGAAAGTGTAGGTACTGCAAAACCAAAATCAGTAGCCAGTACCCAATAATCGAGCTGACCACCGGGCTACTATTCATGACCACTTATTTGCTTTTGGCTCCTACTGGAATCCAGCAGTGGCTACAGCTAGCGATAATACTGGCCGTTACGGTGCTATTGGTGGCAGCCTATATTTATGATGCCAAACATATGGAACTACCCGAGATATTTATGATCCCTGCAATAATACTTGGGGTTGTGTACCTTGGCTTAAATGCACTTTGGCTTGGCTGGGGCGCACTTAGCGGCCAGCTCATAGGCCTAGGTATATTTGTATTGGCCTTTACGGCCATGTGGTACTTCAGTAAGGGCACGTGGCTAGGGGCAGGGGATATACGCCTGGCGGCCATCATGGGCCTACTACTGAGCCCCAAACAACTCTTGGTGGGTATATTTGCAGCCTACTTGGTCGGTGCGGTGTATGGGCTTACAGTGCTTATGAAGTCGCAAAAAAAGCGGGGCGTAAAAGTTCCGTTTGGGCCGTTTCTGATAATCGGTTTTTATACCGGGCTGTTCTTCGGCACCCAAATAGCTAACTGGTATTTGGGCTTTATTTAATTGCGCTTTTAAGCGTATAATAATATCAATGAAAAAGCTTATGCCTAAATTAAAGGGCTTTACTATTATTGAAGTTATTATCGTGCTTGTTATCGGTGCGGTCATTATGCTTGCAGTGTTTGTTGTGGTGCCGCAGCTGCAAAGAACACAGCGTAATTCTTCGCGCCAAAATGCCGCACGTAGAGTATTTACTGCAGGAGAACAGTATGCTGCCTCCACGAATGTATATCCACAATCCAATGGAGGAACCGGGCAAAACTGCGTTGGGACTTTAAGCACACAGTGCAAACCAATTACTGATATAACCGGCGAAGTCAAAAGTCCTTCAGGCGTCCCTTATACAGCAAAGGGTAGTATAGATCCAGCAGGAACCTGGACCACAAGCATTGACTTTATGGCAGTACTCTACCTGGCGACTCAAAATTGCGATAATAATACAACCATCAGCAACCCCACTGGAACTATTAGTAAGTTTATTGTAGTTGTGCGCCTTGAAACATCAGGTGACCCAACGAATTGGTGCGTAAGTAACTAATTGGTATATAATTAACTTAATGAAAAAGCTTATGCCTAAATTAAAGGGCTTTACTATTATTGAAGTAATTATCGTACTTGTTATCGGTGCGGTCATTATGCTTGCAGTGTTTTTGGTAATACCGCAGCTGCAGGTAAATGCCAGAAATAACCAAAGAAGAAACGACATACAAAGAGTGCTGGTGGCTGCAAGGCAGTACTACACAACGAACACATTCATAGATTTAAACGACACTCTTAATCCTGGAGTAGGAGCCGCCGACGCAGTTAAGATTAAAAACATCATTAGCAGTAACTTCCAGGACCCTAGCCTATCAGCAACAGGTAACGGTATTAGAACTTATGAGATTAAGCCTCGCACCGGCGGTAGGCAAGGTGTAGTGACTTGGATTGAAATATTAAATAATAGAAAGTGTAAGGCTAATCAGTATACTGGAAGTGGTAGTTCCAATGAAGAAGTATCAGATGGCTCAATAGCCGTAACACTAGATGTCGAGCCAATAATTCCAGGAGCTGCTGCTGGGGCAAACAACTACGGAAAGAGCCACTATTGTGTCAGCGACTAATTAGGATAAGTGGTATAATACTTATATGATTCGGAGGGTAAACAAGGGGCTAACAATTATAGAGGTGCTTATAGTGCTGGCAGTTTCGACGAGCCTGGCGGTTATTTCTATAGGTGCATTTAGTAGTCGTGGGCGAACTCAGGACGACGATGCAGCCAGGCAGGTGCTGGCCGATATAGCCTTGGTGCGCAACCAAGCCCAGCAGGGGCAGGGCCCAACTACCGATGCTGGCAGAGCTTTGCTTACCTCGGGAAGTGAGCTGTTCGGGCATGCAATTATATTTACCTATGGTGGAACCAGGATGGACATAAAGAAACTGGCAAAAAATACCGCTGGAGTAATCTATATATATGAAGAAAATACCATACAGAATCCGCAGAAATTAGCATGGAATACAGAACCAGGGGTTTCTAACGCATACATATCCTGTGCTGTCTATTTTGTATCTTGCTATGATCAAGGTGCTGGTTTTCAAAATTTTAGCAAATCAACCAACCTAATAATAAAAAGCTTAGATAATACCTATTGCCCGCCAAATACAACCTGCCCTACGGCCAATAGAGAAACTAAGCTAGTATTAGTTTTTAAGAATGGTACCGGCGAAAGCTATGCTTTAACTAGCTTCGACGACACAAGTAATTACGCTTCATCATTAGTATCATTGGCAGGGTCACCCTTCTTGAATAGCAGTAACTATACAGCTTCGCAGCAGGGAAAGCTTAGGCTAGCTCTGGGAAAAAATCCAAATGCCTTGATTGGCAATAGTATACCCCCGAAGTATTTTATAAACTTTGACTTGGCCATCCCCAATAACCAAGAGCTGGAGGTGTTCAAGTGAGCCTGATGCGCCAAAAGAGGGCTGGCGATACACTCGTCGAGGTTATGCTGGCGTTTGCAATCCTTTCGGCCGTTATTAGCGTCGCATTTAGTGGCGCCATGGGTAGCTACCGCTCGGCGCTAACTGCCCAGAACCGCACCCAAGCGTTGTTTTTGGCCCAGTACCAAGCCGACGGGCTCAAGACTTACCGCGATTCTCTGGACTGGGATAACGGAGGTGGTTTGCCGTCATTTTTGAATGGTCCATCTGGTACTTTGGGTGCAGGACTTGTTCCTATAAAAAACACTAACGACTACCTAGGTAATTTCTGTATGAGCACGGCTGCTACTCCTCCTCCTCAATCAATCCTTTACTGGAAGATTAACACAGATGTTAATGCTTGCAATGGTCTAGCAAAAAGTTTGGCGCCCAACCTAATAAATCCAACAATTTCGATAGCAACTAGCAGTCGAACAAGCGATAGGGTAGAGGCAATAATTACGGTAGAATATAAGGCAGCCAATGCAAATATCCGAGAAAAGGTAACTAACTCAATAATACTAATCAAATGAAAAACAACACTAAACACAGTAAAAATCAGGGCTTCACGATTATCGAGCTAATGTTTGCGATAGTCATACTTGGCGGAATGCTATCGCTTACCATGGTCATCATCGTCGGTATGCTACGGTTCTATGTGTTTGCGGGGCAAGTGCGCAAGAACCAAGCCAATGGCCGCGAAACATTGGATTCAATAACAAGAGAAATAAGATTCGGCAAGCTGATATCTCCGTCTGGCTCCGCAGCCACGCAAGAGGTATGTGTTTTTGACAAATCAAACAACAGAGTCGTGCTCTACAAGCGAGATGTTACTGCTCTTACTCTTAAAAAATCCATCTATACATACAATTCAAATGTTGATCCTGCTAATTGTAACGAAGGTGTGGGCGACTCTCTATATGGAAAAAGCAAAGAAGAAAAAGTCATTAACCTAAGCAAGATGTTTGTTACGAATTTTGAAATTACCAAAACCCAAGGAGCATCATTTGAGGTCAATAAAAATGCCGCCGCCGTAATAATAAACTATCAATTCTTGACTGGGGCTGCCGATGCATCGGGTACCGCTTGCGAAACAAAGAATATATTCTGCAGCAAGCTTGGCTACCAGACGGCGATTAATCTGAGGAGTGGCGATTAAAATGGTTGTGGTATAATTATGCTAATGAGAAAATTTGCAAAAAAGATATCGAGCTCAAGGCCGAAGGGCATAACATCCATACTGGTAGTTATCGCAGTGGCCGTGATACTGACAACAATCATCGGTGGAATTGCTGCCCTTACAGTACGCGAAATCAGACAGGCTAGCAATACGGAGCGAAGCAGTAGGGCCCTGCAAACTGCCGAATCGGGTGTAAAAGCTATGGCCCAGAAGCTAAATACCGAGCCAACTTATGAAAAAACCGATTGTGACCCGACTGCTTTTAGTGATATTTTGAGCGATCCGAATCAGCAAATAACTTGTATAACATCCACTAGCAAATTTACTGGCAGTTACGAATCTTTTCTAGACAAGGATAATGCGACTCAGGTGTTCCTAGGAGAGGCCTACACAGCCACCATACCAGATTCTAACAACACCCCAGTTTATCTTAAGGTGTCCTGGAATAATAAGAATCTGGATAATCCGGCAATTTCTACTTACCCGCCCAACAGCTCTCTCTACCCAGTATCTGCCGGGTATAATTTCCCGGCCGCCATGGAAATAAGCGTTATTAGCTGGCCTAGCACTGGGATTTCTGGGAGTAATTCAGAAGTCGGCACAATATTTTTAATGCCAGGCCGTGATGACGCTAGTGCTGCTTTTGGCCTTACGGGTAGGCCTATCGCGGGCCAAGTTAAATCGACCTGTAATCCCTCCAACGACTATACCTGTAGTACTAATGATACGACAGCTGGCAAGGTTGGCTTTAATATTTTTGCAGCCCTTGGCAAGACTTATAATTCCACAACCCCGAGCAGTAATCCTAAATTCGCACTAAGAATAAAACCACGTTACGCCAACACTCACTTTAAAATTGAAGCCTACAATGCTGGAGGTACAGCGGTTAATATTCAAAGTAGCAAGGCTCAAATTGATGTAACTGCCAAGGTTGGCGAACTATACAGGCGGGTAAAGGCCGAAAAGCTGGTATTGCCAAGCTCGGTCGAAAACGTGTTTGATTCTGTGCTTTTTGCTGGTAATAACCTCACCGGCTCCGGCGATACGGCTAGTGCTGGTATATGCAAAAATTTAATCACCAAAAACCCCACTGGCACTAGTTACGAGCAAGTCAAAGATAATAGCTGTACTCCCTAATACTACTTAGCGTGAAATTTTTTGTGAATTTCTTTTAGCTGTGGGTCGGTAACATGAGTGTATATCTGGGTAGTTGAAATATCAGCGTGCCCAAGCAAACTCTGCACGCTTCGTAGGTCGGCACCATTGCCCAAAAGGTCAGTGGCGAAGCTGTGGCGTAAGGTATGGGGTGTAACATGCTTAGTAATCCCAGCCTTGGTACGATAGCGCCCCACGATACGTTGAATTGTCCGAGCCGTAAGCCTACTAATGGTGATATCTTCTTCGTCTTTTCGCTTGGAGGCTTGCACAAACAGGGCTTCATAGTTGTCTCTGCGAGCTTTAAGGTAGTGGTCGATAGCGATTTTGGCTGATTCGCTGATATACACAGGACGGTCTTTTTGTCCTTTTCCTCGGATACTAAATTCGCCCTTATCTAAATTAATACTATCAATATTTAATTTGACGAGTTCTGACACACGCAGACCCGTAGAAAATAGTAGCTCCAAAATAGCCCGATCGCGTAAGCCTATGATATTACTGGTGTCGCAGGCATCAAATAGTGCCATGACCTCGTCGCTAGTAAGAAAGCTGACCTGGGGCCGTTTGCTGGTGGCTAGCTCAATCTTTTCCGGTGCTAAGGTTTTAATATCGCGCCTGGCCATGTATTTAAGAAAGGAACGCAGTGCAATTAAATGGTAATTCTGGGTAGTCTGAGACACTTCGCGGCCGTCTTCGCCCTTGTAACGATTAAGCCATTTGCGCCACTTACTGACCATATCTAGGTCAATCTTGCCGACCTTGATATCGCCAGCAAATTCATAGAAACGATTGAGGTATAGCGAATAATTCTCAATAGTTTTTAGGCTGCGGCCTTTTTCTATTTCCATATAGTCGAGGAAATCTGCGAGATAATCAGAAAACATAACTTTAGCGTAAGCCTTATATAGCAATGGGTCAAGCCGATATGACCTTGAGAAAAAAGCACTACAGGTGTAAAATAGGGCACTAATGTTAAATTCAACCAAAAATATTACTTCATATGATGTCGTGGTGGTGGGGGCTGGCCACGCTGGCTGTGAGGCCGCGATTGCCTCTGCTAAGCTTGGCGCCAAGACGCTACTAATAACGACTAGCCTAGAAAAGGTCGCGGCTTTGCCGTGCAATCCATCTATTGGCGGGCCAGGCAAGGGGCATTTGGTTCGAGAAATCGACGCCCTAGGCGGAACAATGGCAAAAATATCTGATGCTAGTAGCATCCAGATAAAAGAGCTCAATACCAGCAAGGGACCGGCCGTACGAGCTTACCGAGCTCAGGTTGATATGGATTTGTATAACAGGAATATGATTAAAGAATTGGCCAGTATTAAGAACCTAGAATTCCTTGAAGATGAGGTTATTAGTGCTGAATCAAGCAATAACACCATTACTGGAGTCGGCACAAAGAACAATGGTATTGTTCGAACCAAAACGACCATAATATGTAGCGGAACATTCTTAAATGGCGAAATCCTAGTAGGCGACGATGTTATCCGCAAGGGTGGCCGCGACGATGAAGACTCCTCGATTGGCTTAAGTGATTCGCTAATCCAGCTAGGCCTGGAGCGCGGGAGGTTAAAAACTGGCACCCCACCAAGAGTTAAGAGATCTAGCATTAATTTTGAAAAGTTAATTGTCGCACCAGGAACCAAGGGGGCTGTGAGCTTCTCGCACCCCAATAGGGATTTATTTGAAGGTAAAAAGCAGGCTGATTGTTACTTGACTTATACAACGCCCGAAACTCATAAAATTATCCTCGATAACCTCAAAGAATCGCCAGTATTCTCTGGCAAAATCAATGAACGCTCACCGCGCAGCTGCCCGAGCCTGGACAGAAAAGTATATAACTTTCCAGATCGCGCAAGGCACCCGATGTTTATCGAGCCAGTTGGGCGCGAGGATGGGCCATTTGGCGATTGGATGTACTTACAGGGCGCATCGCTAGCTTTTCCAGAAGAATTGCAGGTAGAAATCATCCGTAGTATTCCGGGCCTAGAAAATGCCGAATTTATCAAATACGGCTATGCTGTAGTGTATGACTACTTTTTGCCGCATCAGCTAAAGCAAAGCCTAGAAACCAAAAAGGTAAACGGGTTGTTTTTGGCAGGCCAAATGAATGGCACGACCGGCTACGAAGAAGCTGCCGCTCAAGGTCTAGTTGCGGGGATAAATGCCGCACTAAAAACTCAAGGCAAAGAACCATTTATATTTGATCGCACTGAAGCGTATTTGGGTGTATTGATAGAGGATTTAGTGACCAAAGTTCATGTTGAGCCGTATCGAATTTTTACTAGTCGAGCTGAATATCGCTTGCTGTTACGCAATGATAATGCTGATTTGCGTCTTAGTAGGAGTGGTAACAAAATAGGGCTAATAAGCGATAAAGATTTGGCTAGAGTCGAGCAAAAGCAAATTGCGATTGATTCGGCTATTAATCTGTTGCGCTCGCGAAAGAAAAAAATTAATGGCAGGACTATAACGGCCTATGAATATTTAGCTAGGCCCGAAAATAGCATCGAGAGCTTATTGCAGGATTTTGATATTGAAATAATTGGCCAGATCGCACAACAAGTCTTGTCCGAAGTTAAATATAGCGGGTATTTTGAAAAGCAAAAAAGACAAGCTTTAAAGCTCAAAGATTTACAAATGCAAGCCCTCCCAAGCGACATGGACTACTCCGTAGTTCCGGGCCTGCGCAATGAAGCTCGCATGCGACTTATGGAGGTCTTGCCCGTTAATATTGCCCAGGCAGCCCAGATACAGGGCGTGACACCCGCTGACCTGACAATCATTCTGGTGGCAGTGCATAAAATGACACATGCCAATAAGTAATCTGGTATAATTTATATATGTTTGACCTAGAAAGTTTACTTAGAACAGTCGGATACGCAGGAATATTCGCGATAGTATTTGCCGAGTCAGGACTACTGGTAGGGTTCTTTTTACCCGGCGACAGTCTGCTTTTTACGGCTGGCTTTTTAGCATCCCAAGGATTTTTTGATATCGTCATACTGTGTGTCATAACTTTTGTTGCAGCCGTAGTGGGAGACAATGTAGGTTATTATTTTGGACGCAGAGCAGGACCTAGGGTATTTAAAAAGGAAGACTCTCTAGTATTTAGCAAATCGAATATCGATAAGTCTGTGGCATTTTATGAAAAACATGGCGGTAAGACTATTGTTTTGGCTAGATTTATACCTGTCGTTAGGACTTTTGCCCCAGTCATAGCAGGTGTAGGTAAAATGGACTATAAAAAATTCCTGTTATTTAATATCGCCGGGGGTTTAATATGGGCAGTTGGCGTAACTGTGTTAGGATATGTACTAGGAAATTCGATCCCCGATATAGACAAATATCTAATCCCAATCGCTCTAGCAATAATTTTTATTTCTATTGCTCCGGCCGTATGGCACCTGTGGAGGGATCAAGAAAAACGAGCCGAATACCTGGAAAAGGCTAAAAGCGGCGTACATAAAATAAGAAATAGAAATAATAAGAACAATAAATGAGCTCGACATTACATAAAATAAGTACATTAAAAAATGGTACTAAAATAATAACTCGCACGATGGATGATACCGAGAGTGTAACGGTGTCTTTTTTCATTGGCGCTGGTGGTAGATATGAAGATATGAAGACCGAATATGGTGCGGCGCATTTCCTCGAACACTTGTTATTTAAGGGCACTACCAAGCGTCCAGAGGCAAGAATTATATCCGAGGAAGTGGATTCGGTGGGTGGTTATATGAACGCTTACACAGCCGAAGACCATACCTGCTATTATATTAAACTCCCCAAAAACTATGTTGGTCTGGCATTTAATATTCTTGCCGATATCATCACCGATCCATTATTTAAACCCGAAGAAGTCGAGCGTGAGCGAGGTGTCATACTCGAAGAAATGAATGTTTATAAGGACGATCCTGGCAGATACGTATTTGACTTAACTGGGGATTTATTATGGCCCAAAGATAGCCTGCGCACTAACATCATAGGCACCCCTGAAATAATCAGCAAAATTCCGCGCCAGATAATACTGGACTACTTTAAGAGTCTATACACGATGGATAATTTGGTTGTTTCGGTGGCTGGTAATATTAGCCATGCTAAGGCAGTAGAGCTAGCCGATGATTTGCTGGGTGGATTCAACACCAAGGCTCGACGCGGATTTGAACGTATAAAGCACGGTCAATCAGATGTAATTTCTAATGTTGTTCACCAGGATACGAATCAGACCCACATGATAATTGCGGGCCGTGCACCAGAGGCCGATGCCGCAAGCGAAGCTTCATTTAAAATTCTTTCTACTTTGCTTGGATCTGGCATGAGCTCAAGGCTGTTTTTGAATGTTCGCGAGCGAAAAGCTTTGGCCTATACCGTATTTATGAGCTATGGTAACTTCATAGATAGCGGCAAGTTCGAAATTTATGCTGGAGTTAATAATGACAAAGTCGAGGAGGCTGTCGGTGCAATCGCCGAGGAGCTCATTAAAATTCGCAACGAAGGAATTGATAAAAAAGAACTAGATAAGGCGAAAGAGCAGGTCAGGGGGCGAATGATTATGGGGCTCGAAAGTAATTCGGCGGTGGCCGATGTTATGGGTAGCGATATGATTATCACAGGCAAGGTACATACTCTAGATGAACTGCTCGCAAAAATAGATGAGGTTACAATCGAATCCGTTATGGCTGTAGCACATAAGTATTTGCAACCAGAGAATTTGCATTTTGCGGCTATTGGTCCAATCAGTGATGAGACTGTCAAAAATATTGAAGTAATGATAAGAAAATAAGGAAAGGAAAATATGGAAAAATCTTTAATTTTAGTTAAGCCAGATGGCCTTCAAAGAGGCTTAGTGGGAGAGATATTAAGTCGCTTTGAGCGTAAGGGGCTAAAGATTATTGGACTTAAAATGTTTAGTATCGAGGATGCTATTTTGGAGCAACATTACGAGCACTTGGCCGATAAACCATTCTTTTCGGATATTAAAGAATTCATGAAAAGCTCCCCAATTGTTGCAATTGCTTTAGAAGGCGGCGAGGGTGCAGTAGCCGCCATTAGAACTCTAGTCGGACCCACTAAGGGCCAAGAGGCCCCAGCAGGCACAATTCGTGGTGACTTCGGGTTGTCTGGCTCAATCAACCTTGTTCATGCCTCTGACAGTATAGAAACCGGCCGCACAGAGGTAGATAGGTTTTTTGGTGGCGATGAGCTGTTTGAATACACCAAGACCGAATTACAGCATGTCTATGGCAAGTAATTAGCTTAAAAAAATTTGCAAGTTTTAACCCCGTCCAATAATGCAGACGGGGTTAAATTCTGAGATTCTTCTCAGTTAAAAGATATTGCGAGCAGTACGCTGCGCGTGAAGATTGATGACAATTTTGTCATCTGTGATGACGAAATCCCTCCATGGCGAGTACTCATTGGAGCGCTTAGCGCCCTTCTTTGAGTTTGGCTTGGGGCGTGATTTCCTCTTTTGAGGAAACCTTCCCTTTTTTTGCATCCTTACAACTGACAAGTCAGTTCCTCTCCCTGTGTAGCCAAGCTGTCGGTACGACAGCAACCTTGAATTAAGGTTGCTATACATTATCATAGCCCCATAGGGCAGTGCAAGCCTGGGTATGAGGCTAGATTCACTCCGCTAGCCAGCGGAAGAGCCAGAGACGGCAGAGCTAGCCCTGAGTATTTCCATTATCGGCTCTAAGCCGGTCCAGTCTATACCCTCGCCACTATTGTCGATTGCGTGGTTGAGAGTCTGGGTGTCAATCCCTGCTATTTCATTCTGGTGTGCGCAGAGCAGCGCGATGGTCTTGAGGGGATCGCTGTCGCAGCAACTACTCCATAGCTTGTAAATTCTATCTCCGTATATTCCTAGCTCATCGAGATAAATCAGACAGCTCGATTCGCCATTTTCCAGAATATTTAGACAGGCTTTTACGGCGCCTGGGTTGCCATCGCAAATCCCTACGATGGCATCAATGATTGTCATTTCAGCACTTATCCTAGCCATTTGGCTCCTTAAGTTGCACCTCATGGAATCGGTATCCCATTTATTAATTAGAGCATATTTATGGGTTTAAGTCAATCTAAAATTAAATGCCAAAAACTAACGAAGCCATGGAGGATAGATAACAGTAATAAATAAACTTTATTAAATAACACTTTTGCTGCACATGCCTATGCCTTCCGTTTTATGTTGTCTGCCTTGCCGACATCGAGCACCAAGAAAGCAACAGGCTAGCGGACTAATCATTATCCAGTATTGTCTGAAGCCCTGAAGTGCTAGCTATCAGGGCAAGTTTATTCTGGATCAAGATTGTTCGCTAGCCTGGAGCGCTTATTGGGGCGAGCCACAGTCGGCTGGTTTTATATTACTTTTGGCAGCAAAAGTGATAGCTGATTAGATTAGTTAATGAGATTAATTTGAAAGAATTACTGTTATGACTAATTGACAAGGGCAGAGGACAGAGGGTACTTGTCAAAAAAAATACAATCAAGACTTTGATACCCTGGGAGGGAAAGCGGCTGACGCCTTTTCCGTAAAGTGCTCGTCAAACAATCAAACAAGTTTGTTATTTGTCTGCGCGCTTTACTACACCGAACCCTGGGTTCTTTCTCATTGTACCAATATCATTTGCTATCTGCGACAGCCAATAATATTGGTACCCTGGGAGGGAAAGCGGCTGACGCCTTCTCCCTGTGGTGCTCGGTAAATATTCAAGTGAACTTGATATTTACACTGCGCTCCTCGTGCGCCGAACCCTGTGTTCGATCCCTAGCAAACTAACAAAGCCTACCAACCCTGAAGGTTAATAGGCTTTGGTACCCTGGGAGGGAATCGAACCCCCGACGCTCTCCTTAGGACGGAGACGCTCTATCCACTGAGCTACCAAGGCATGCGTCTATTATAACCCATCTTCTATGAGATTGACAAAACACAGCATAAGTTGTATAGTTTAAGTTCTTAGCCCGCACCCTGCGAGCTCCGGACCCTGAAGGGGTAAATATGATATGCCAAGCCTGTCGCACTTACGAATGGACGGGGGCGAGCCTGATTAACTGCCCCAACTGCGAGGCAATTATTGGGGAGACCCCAGAGTTGCCTGCATCCGCTCAACCTCAACCTGCCGCTGAACCCCCATCTGAAACTCCAAAAAAAATGCAGTTTTGGGAGGTAAAAGACATAACAACGAGAAATGCCGTTGTTTATTACATCAAAGCGCAGTCAGAACCTGACGCGCAGGGAGTTGTAAGGAAGCTCTACAGACAAAAAGGGCTTAAGTACAATCAGCGTTTTATTTTAGTCAGTAGTATGACAGATGAATTAAGTAAAATCTCTGGATACTACGTCTGGGAGGAGAGTGGAGACTCAAAACGAGTTGCCCAGCGGACCCGTCTTCCAACTGGAGAATTCGTTTGACCATAGACCCTTCCCGATCACAAAGGAGTGATTGGGAAGGGTCTTTCTATTATCACTAAAATTAAGTTACAATATTGTTATGCAAGAACACAAACGAGAACGAATTAAAAAGCGTATTAAGATTACAGATGCAGACGAAAAGGTTATTACAGTCCAACGCCAGTTTCCGATTGTCCTAAGAAGGTCCTTGATATTTGGACTCATTATAGTCACTCTGGGTATCCTGCCTTGGGTTTTTGCCTTTGGGCTTACCCTGAGCTGGCTCAATATCAGCTACTTTTGGATGCTCGCTTGCGCGGTTTTTTTGATACTATTTTGGCTACGAGCCTGGGTGGGCTGGCATTATAGTATATATGTTCTAACCAACGACCGCTTAATGGTAGTTAAGCAAAATGGCTTATTTACCAGAGAAGTAGCCGACCTGGCACTTCATAATATTCAAAATGTTAATTATAAAATCAAAGGCTTGCAGGGCGCGATGTTTGGCTTTGGCACTGTAAATATCGATACACTCTCTGGCTCGGGGGGCTTTAAGCTGACTTATGTTCATAAGCCCGCTAAGCTTCAAAAAATGATAATGGAAGAAGTGCACAAGACGAGCCCAGCCAATGACACTAAAAAATCGACAAGTGAGTAATATCGCGGTAAGATATATTAATTAAAGAAAGGTTAATATTGTGCCTAAAGATCCAGATATCAAAACAAGTTCAAAATCACCGAAGAAATCCAAAGAAGCAGCTAGCAAAAAGACCACCAAGCCAGCTAGTAAGCCAGCCGATAAGACAGTAGCTAGTAAAGCTAAGCAGCTCACCTTCAAGGACAAGCTAAGCAAAATTGGTATTAAGCGAGAGCCAAACAAGAAAACTATCGTAAAGGTTGGTGTCGGAGCCTTAGTAGCGCTTCTTATTACCGTTTCGGTTTTTGGGGTCTTAATTTATAGATATAAGTCCTCTAACAGAGCCGTAAAGGTTGCCAGTGCAGTTGTACCGTATCCAGTTTCAAGCGTTAATGGTAATATTTTCTGGAATACAGCAACCTATAATGAGTATCTATTTGAGCTAGCTTCAATCCAAAAGTTCTACACATCTCAGGGGCAAGATTTGAATAGCAAGGAAGGCAAGCTTAAGCTTACTCAGCTTAAGAATGACATCATTGTACAGCTCGAAAACAATCTCATAATCGAGCAACAGGCCAGAAAGTATGGAATAAAAGTAAGTGGTAAAGAAATCCAAACTCAATACGATGAGCTCGTTAAAAATGCCGGAGGCGTAGATAAAGTCAAAACTACCTTAGATAAGCTCTACGGATGGACCATTGACGACTTCAAGGAAAAAATTAAGCAAAGCGTATTGCAAAAGAAACTTGCCGAAAAGATATTGGCTGACGACAGCTTGAATTCTCCTGCTAAAAAGCAGATAGAGGATATCAAAAAGCAAATCGACGGTGGCGCTGACTTCGCTGAGCTAGCCAAGAAGTTCTCGGCTGATGGTAGTGCAAGCAATGGTGGAGATCTGGGCTTAATTAGTAAGGGTCAGACTGTTCCAGAATTCGAAGCAGCTGCGTTTGGGCTTCAGCCTGGCCAGGTTAGTGGTGTAGTTAAGACTCAGTATGGATTCCATATAATCAAATCTACTGGTAAGGAGGGTGATCAAGTCCGAGTCAGCCACATCCTTATTAAAGGTGCTGACCTAGAGAGTTGGTTAAAAGACCAGCGTGCAAAGTCTAAGATAGTTCAGTACTTTAGGCCCTAGATTAGATAGTGGTAAATCCTTTAAAAAAGCTCAATAGATACAAAAAATTCGCCCTACTATTGCTTGTAACAGCATCAGTAGGGCTTATTGCGTCTTTCGTGCTGACGCTCGAGAAGATTCAATTGCTCAAGGATCCCGCCGCTCAATTGAGCTGCAGCTTCAATCCAGTTGTTAGCTGTGGCAGTGTCATTACATCCCCACAGGGAGAGGCATTTGGCTTCGCCAATCCTCTAATTGGTCTCATTAGCTTTTCGGTGATAATAACGATAGCCATGGGCATGTTCGCTGGTGCTAAGTACAAAAGGTGGTTTTGGCTAGGACTACAGGCAGGCTCAATACTTGGGGCAATATTCATAACATGGCTATTTTATGAATCAGTCTATGTCATAAAGGGTCTATGTCCTTACTGCATAGTTGTATGGTCGATGGTTATTCCGATTTTTGTCTATACCACACGCTATAATATTATGGAAAACAACATTAAGCTTAATAGAACCTGGCAGGGTATAGCTAAATGGTTTTGCGAAAATGCGTGGTTTATTGTGGCCTTATGGTATCTGGCTATTTTTACATCAATTCTTATTCAATTCTGGTACTACTGGAAGACTCTGTTTTAATTAATTACTAAAAAACCACCTAGCTAAGGTGGTTAAATTATTTCTAATCGGCCCGTTTGCTAGGCGCTCTCTATCTGTTTTAGCTAGCCGGGCTCACGCCATAAAAAAATACCACCTATCGGTGGTCTTCTTTTATGGCGGGCCCGACCGGATTTGAACCGGCGATCTCCTCCGTGACAGGGAGGCGTGATAACCACTTCACTACGGGCCCATATATAGCTAAACTAATTTGAACCTGATTATTCTACCAAATAAACCCAAATATTTCAATCAGTAGCTGGCTAGGTATCCCACTTATCCTTGACATAACTGCTTATGTTTGCTATTATATACGCTTATCTGGTAGGTGGAGGCCAATCAGAGAAATAGTATCTAAGCCGGTCTTTTACAGGTTTGGCGAGGTTATATTTAAAAAAAATAAAAACAAAAGGAGCAAATAGTGTATTCAAAAACTGCTATGTTAACATATTATCAAGTATCAAGACCAAGGAAAGTAAAAGTGAGGGTGGTGAAGGCGCATGATCATGTGCCGTATTTGGGTTCATCAAATGTGGTTGATACCCGTAAAAAAGCCAAAGCATCACGTTTTGGAGCCACTTTCTTCAATAGTCGACAAGCGCAACACAATACAGAATATGATAAATGGCAAAGTTTATCCCGCAAGCTAAAAAAACAACTTATATAAATTTATAGCCGATTTGGCCCAATCAAGTGTGCTACAATAGTGGCGCACTTTTTGGTTACTTGCCACCTTAGCTCAGTTGGTAGAGCGGCGCTTTCGTAAAGCGTAGGTCGCCGGTTCGATTCCGGCAGGTGGCTCCAGAATTGAGCGTTAAACCATATATTCTGGTATAATTAAGCCATTAATATGGATAAAACATCCCCACAAAAAGCAACTAATTCCAGCCGTTCAATTTATAAGGATGGCTGGTTTTTGAATCTCTGTCTAATGACGCTTATTGTCGTACTTTTTAACGTGCTTTGGGCACTCATAAACATCAAGCAAACGCCAATCCAAATACCAATCAGATTCTCTAGTCTTACTAATTTTGATCAGCTCGGTAGCTGGTATCAGCTCTACGAAATCCCAGTCATAACCGTGCTAATTGCCCTAGCAAACTTTGCTCTAGCCAATTTACTTCACAAGAAAAATAGACTCATCAGTATATTTTTAATGATGGCGGCATTGATGTGTGCAATTTTATCTACAGCAATACTGGTAGGCTTTACTGTAATTAACTATGGAACAAACTAGCATGAGTAAGTTAGATTACAAGCCAGAAGGGATAGCGGGGAAGCGCTGGTTTTACAGGCTTTGGGAGATAGCCCCAGGCTTGACGAGCTGGAGTATACTTTTAGCGCCCATTGTTCTGGCTTTGACCTACCCACTAATACTGGCTTACTTTATAATTGCTTTTGATATTTTTTGGCTTCTCAAATCTTTCAGGATGAGCTTTGGATTAGTAGAGGGTTACACCATATTTAAAAAAGCAGAGAAGATTAACTGGAACGTTAGGATTGAAGAGCTCAAGGATGTAGATGGGCACTTGAAGGCCTGGCAAGATAAGCTTAACGAGCTTAAAAAGCCTGGTTACCTAGCGCACTCCATTACTAGTAGAAAGAAGAAGCATTATGATAAGTGTAAGGAGGAAGTCCAAAGACTCGCCCAAATTCACGATCACTTACCTACTATGATTCAGCCAAGCGAAATCTACCACGTCATCATTACCGCGGTGTACAACGAATCAATTGAAGTCTTAAGGCCTTCCCTGGAAGCAATACTGAAATCTAAATATGACCCAGAAAAGATAATATTTGTGCTCGCTTATGAGGAGCGCGGAGGTGATGATGTACGCAAGACTGTGGCTACTCTGGAAAAAGAGTATGGAAAAAAGTTTGGTGGCTATCTAAGTATCTGCCACCCAGATGGACTCAAGAATGAAATCCGCGGCAAAGGTGCAAATATCACATACGCAGGACGTATAGTTAAGACATACCTAGAAGAGCGCAAGATTAACCCCGAAAATGCAGTCGTAACAACCCTAGATAGCGATCATCGCCCCGACCCGAATTACCTGCCATACCTAACCTACGAATACTGTATTAATCCAAATAGAACCCATGTTAGTTTCCAGCCGATGGCGATGTTTTTCAACAACATCTGGGACGCCCCGGCACCGATGCGCGTTATCGCCACGGGTAATTCTTTTTGGCTAATGATGGAGAGCGTTAGGCACTATAGGTTGCGCAATTTTGCTGCGCACGCCCAGAGCATGAAGACTCTTATTGATACAGATTTTTGGTCGGTAACATCTATAGTAGAGGACGGGCACCAGTATTGGCGCACTTTTTATACTTATGACGGCGATCATTTGGTGGAGCCACTTTATGTACCGATATATCAGGACGCCGTATTGGCCGATAACTACCGCAAGACCTTTATAAACCAGTATAAGCAGCTTCGACGTTGGGCCTATGGAGCTAGCGATATTCCATTTGTTGTTACAAATAATATAACTAATAAAAAGATTGGCTTTGGAAAAAAGTGGCTGCAATTCTCAAGGCTAGTGGAGGGCCATATAAGCTGGGCAACTGCACCATTGATAATTACATTTGCAGCTTGGGCGCCGCTATTATTAAACGATGATTTTGGTAGGCAAGTAATAGCTCACCAGCTGCCAGTAATGGCTTCGAGAATATTAACAGTAGCGCTGCTAGGGCAATTTATAACAATTCTACTTAGCTTGCTAATGCTTCCGCCAAGACCTAAAAACTATCATAAAGCAAAGACTATATTCATGGTTCTTCAGTGGTTGCTAGTTCCGATAACATCAATATTGTTTGGCTCAGCCGCTGCTCTAGATGCCCAGACAAGGCTCATGCTCGGACGATACCCCAAGGCCTTCGATGTTACCGAAAAGGCGGTCAAGAAGTGATTTATTTAATTGGGCTTTTGGCGGCATTCATAATTGCTACCTTGCTAGTTCCTGTCATTAAGAAAATTGCAATACGAATCGGTGCCGTAGATGATCCCTCCGAAGCCGATCGCAAGCTACATAAAAATATCATGGCCAGAGGCGGCGGGGTGGCGATATATATTGCCTTCGTTGTAGTTTGCGTGTCTTTACTAGGTGTTATCCCGAAAGAGTTTATTGGGCTTTTGGTCGCCGGAACAATGGTTTTGATTGTGGGGTTAATAGATGATATTAAGAGACTTAGTCCTTGGCTTAAGCTTCTAGTCCAGGTACTAGCCGCACTGGTAGCATCGATAGGCTTTGGTATAACTATTGCAAATATAACCAATCCTTTTGGTAACACTATCGTACTAGAGCAGGTTACAAATCAAATTAGCCTGCTTGGTTATAGCTTTAGCTTCAATTGGGTTGCCGTAGCACTTGCTGTAATATGGATGGTTGGGATGACCAACACTATCAATTTCCTCGACGGAATAGATGGTTTATCGGGTGGTGTGTCGGCGATAGCGGCTGGAATAATTTTTTTGCTTGCATTAAGCGATAAGGTGGCCCAACCCGATACTGCCTTGGTTTCGATAGTCCTTATGGGCGCCGCGCTCGGATTTCTTGTATACAATTTTTACCCTGCAAAAATATTCAATGGTGATTCGGGGGCATACTTTCTAGGAATGACATTGGCCATACTGGCGATTTTTTCAGGTGCAAAGCTAGCCACCGCTGCTTTAGTGCTAGGCCTGCCAATACTCGATGCAGTTTGGGCGGTGATCAGACGATTAGTACATAAGAAGTCTCCATTTACTGCAGACAGAGGACACCTTCATTACCTATTCTTAGATGCCGGATTCTCTCAGAGGCAAGCGGTGGTTAGTATTTACTTGCTTTGTTTGATATTTGGCCTAGTTGGAATTATGGGTACCAGCCTGCAAAAGGTTATTGGTATTATTGTTTTAATTATAGTCATGGCGGTACTTCTGGTCGGCCTAGCGGTGCTTAAAAAACGTAAATCTAAGCGTTTTACTGATTGACCGTATTTACCAGATATGGTATGCTAGTCATCAAGAGGGAATACATTAAAACGTGAAAAGTAAAAACCTACAGGATTTAATAAAGAACTTACAAGTTTTTTACAAGTGCCCTTCCTGTGGCGCGAGTTATATTCATGACGACATTGCTTTTTTAGGCAAAGTCGAGGAGCACTGCTTTATGCAGCTAACCTGCCATGATTGCTCCTTACCGGTGCTCGCTACTGTATTTTTACAGTCCGAAATCGATAAGGCTGCCAGCAAGACGACATCGATAATGGGACGAAAAGCCGACCTAGGCTACAAGGAGCGTTCCACGTTTCTGTCTAGAGGCCCAATATCCTCTCAAGAAATTGCATCTTTTCACTTGCACATAACAAAACCTCAAAAGACTAACAAAACTAAATAACAAGGATTCTAATGGACAAAATAGTTATATCAGCAAAGACTCGTAATTTATTTGGCAAAAAAGTTGCCGAATTACGCACAACCGGTCAAATACCGGCGGTTGTTTATGGTAATAGTAAGGATAATGCTTCAATTGAACTTGATGCTAAAGAATTCGGTAAAGTTTTCTCTCAAGTAGGGCATAGTGCTCTAGCCGAACTCAAGATAGACGACGGTGCAGTCGAAAACGTTCTAGTTCATGATGTTAGTACGAACCCAATTACGAGCGAAATTAATCACGTTGATTTTTATAGAATTAATATGAAAAAGACTATTCGAACCGAGATACCACTTCACTTTATCGGTGAATCCCCAGCTGTATTCCAGCAAGAAGGTTCATTATTCAAAAATATTGAAGAAGTTGAAGTTGAAACACTGCCAGCAAATCTTCCTCCTCATATCGAAGTAGACATATCAGTCCTCGATGACTTTAGTAAGACTATACATGTTTCAGATATCAAGGTTCCAGATGGCGTTGAGCTATTAGCTGAACTAGATCAACTAATTTGTAAAGTTGACCCACCACGTAGTGAAGAAGAAATGGCTGCCCTAGATGAGGAAATCGGAGACGCTATTCCTGAGGGTGCTAATGAGGAAGGTGAAGAAGCTACCGAAGGGGAAGCTAAACCTGGCGATGAGGCTAAGGCAGAGACAGAATCAAAAGATAAAGATAAAGAATAATTTATATTCATTCTAAAAAATAAGACCCCACAAGGGGTCTTATTTTAATTTAGCACTATTTATTACCTAAACTTAGTCTTGCTATGTCCGCCCTAGATCAAATCTCTGATTATTTAATTAGATAAGGCACTATAGAGACTTTAATATTTTATTTAAGCCGCGTCGATTATTACTTTGGTCATAGTCGGCTAAATATTTAATAGCTGCATTTGCACTAATCGGGCTTAAAGTATTGAGCACAATTTTTATGAGCTCAAAATTAGTGATAATTGTCTTACGCGTTGAAACAATTTTTTGTTCGATGGTATCGAGCACATTTTCTATATTTATGCTTTGTAGCTCTTCGTCGTCAAATACTAGTAAAATACTTTTATTTAATAGCGATCTACTATACGGCAGGCTTATATTTTTGGCGGCGTACTTAATACTAAGCCAGCCCATATCCGGCTTCTCATAGGTAGTAATAGAGGAGTGGCACTTCTTACACTCCTTACGGCGCCAGGTTTGACTCCCGCTCTTGGTCGAGCGGGTGTTAGTGGTTTTTAAACCAGTTGAGCCACAAATAGGACATTTCATGTCTATATATTGTCATATAACTAATAGAAAATATAGTGGAAAACTATTTTTGGTTGTGGGTAAGCTCTTGTATCTGTTCGTATTTTGTTTGCTTTTACACCTATTAAAATGTAATATTAATACATGAAACCAGAAATACTACTTAAAAATCAACCAGTCGAGTATTCGACTGTATTTGTCGATATGAATTCGTTTTTTGCTTCTGTCGAGCAATTCTACGACCCTAAGCTGCGCGGTAGACCTGTTGGAGTATCTACGTCTCTTAGTGCTGGCGGTAGTATTGTGGCCGCTTCTATAGAGGCCAAGAACTATGGCATAAAGACCGGTACGAAGGTGGCTGATGCCCAATCTTTATGCCCCGATATAACTATCGTCCACGACAGCCCTAACTCTTATAGGAGAATACACCGCCAGATTATGGATATTTTGCATGCCACACCTTGCTACGTGCGGGCTAAGAGTATTGATGAGGCTTATCTCAAGGTACCTTCGTACCTCCAGAACAGAACCAGTATAATTGGCTTGATTGCAGGCATTAAGCAGGCCCTAAATGACCTCTATTACGGGCATATACTTTGCTCAGCGGGGGTTGCAAGCAATATTTGGCTCGCAAAAATGGCCACAAATATTCAGAAGCCAGATGGATTGGTCATGGTGGATAAGACCAGCTTGAGTGATTTTTATAAATCTATCTCTCTTTTGGATATGACAGGTATAAATTTTAGGATGGCTAGGAGGTTATATGATATGGGCATCCAAGACCCTCATCAGTTTTACAGTGCCAGCTGGAAATTGTTGACCAACAAAATGGGTATCAATGGCGGTAAGTGGTATCTGCGAATGCGTGGCTTCGAGGTGGATATCGAAAGAATCCAGCCCAATAAATCGATCTCTCGCCAGATTACAACCATGCCTAACCCGCCCAGAAATCGTTCAGAGGTTATGGTTTATATTAATAAAATATCTGTTAATTTGGGCGCCAGACTCAGGAGTAAATCGTTGTCGGCGGCTGGTATTGCCCTGAGTGTGGGGTTTGCAGATGGAAGCTGGCAAGGGTCGGAGTTCAAAAGAGTCTCTTTTTTTAGGTCAGATAAAGAAATTATAGGCTTATCGATGATGCTATTAAAAAATATTATATTTGATCGGCCGGTTAGACGGCTAAGTATTAATATATTCAATATGAGCATGAGCCTGCAGCTGCCATTTGACGTGTTTGAGGATAAAAAACCCCTAATGCTTTCTTGTGCGATCGATGAAATAAATGATAAATATGGCAAAAATACTATAATGCCATTGCGCAGCTTGAACTCTGCACACGTCGATCTTAACAGAGTAGGGTTTGCTGGAGACTTAACTAGGGAGAGATCCAACCCCACGGACAAGCAGTATTTTTCATGACAAGCTAGGCACAGATTGAAAATATAGCCCAAATAAGCTAAAATCAAGCAATCGTGGGTCCTTAGCTCAGTTGGCTAGAGCGCTTCCTTGACGTGGAAGAGGTCAGAGGTTCGAGTCCCCTAGGACCCACCAGTATTTATAAGGAGGGTTAGATGGAAAATGTAGGGTTGAAGGTTGAGTTTTCTAATGTATCGGATGGTAATATGAGCTTTGCTTGGGGTAATGAGGCTGATGTTATCAAGAACCGACAGCAATTTCTTGAAAAATGCGCAATAAAAGCCGATGATGCCACAATAGTTTACCTGGAACATGGCACAAAAATTTACAAAATCGATACACCCAAGGCTAATTTATTGGAAAAATCTAAACAGCAGTCTTTGGTGGGCGATGGATTAATGACCAACAAAAAAGGAAACGCTCTAATGCTAGTAGTAGCAGACTGCATCCCTGCAGCCCTGTATGACCCCAATAGCAAACAGCTGGCCGTATTGCACGCAGGCCGAAAGGGTGTAGAACTAAATATTCTAAAGCAAGCCGTAGAAATGCTAGACGCAGAAAGGCCTGAGGACTTAATTTTAGTAGCCGGCCCGGCAATTTCAGGCGATTCATATGTGTTTGACACTAAGGACGGTGTGGATACTGAGCTCTGGGGGGATAATTTTAAAAAAGGAGATGACGAAAAGTATCATATGTATATAAAAGATGAGCTTAGACGGCAGGCAATTGACCTTGGCCTATCTGAAAGCAACCTGCATATTAGCAAAATTGATACATACACTGACCAAAAATATTATTCACATCGCAGAAGTATGGCAACTGGCGAAGCAGAGGGCCGGTTTGCTATAGTTGCAAGCATTTTATAGCTGTTAAAGCATAAGTTTATTGAAATAATTACAACATTTTTAAGAATATCAATTAAAGCTTGAAAAAAGTTAAGTTTTGGTCTAGTATTTAATTATATTAATAGAGTGTTTGAGTCGTTCCTAACCAGATCGATTAGCTCCGAAGCCTGAGCGAGCAGGGCAAAAAAGAGATCCACCAGGATAAGCCAAGTGGAACCTTCCGACAGAGTCGGAACTTGGCATAGTAGGGTGGTTTTTTGTTTAAAAGAAAGGTAAAAATGGAAAATTCAGAACAATTACATAAGATGAGACACAGCTTGGCGCATATAATGGCCTCGGCCGTCCAAAAGATTAAGCCAGAAGCTAGCTTTGGTGTAGGCCCGGCAATCGATAACGGCTTTTACTATGATTTCTTGGTGGATGAAAACTTTACAGAAGCCGAGCTTAAATCAATCGAAAAGGAAATGCGTTCAATTATCAATAAAAAAATACAATTTGTTCATGAAGTCTGGCCAATTGATGTGGCTATTGAGTATTTTAAGTCTAACGACCAGCAATTTAAGGTTGAATTGCTCAATGATCTTAAGACCAAAGGAACAACAGCAGTTGCGGACGCAGGTGATGACGAATTGGCCGAAGGTTCCGAAGGGGGTGTCGACGAAATAAGCATCTATAAAACTGGCGATTTTGTTGATTTGTGCCGTGGTCCTCACGTGGATAATACCTCAGAAATTCCGGCAGACTGCTTCAAGCTTAACAAGATGAGCGGCGTTTACTGGAGAGGCAAAGAAGAAAACCCTCAGATGCAGCGTATTTATGGCTTGGCATTCGAGACCAAAGAAAAACTTAATGACTACCTGCAGATGCTAGTCGAAGCTGAGAAGCGAGATCACCGCAAGCTTGGCCAGGAGCTTGATTTGTTTGTGTTCTCAGATATGGTTGGCCCTGGACTTCCAATGTACACGCCTCGTGGCACAGTGATAATGAATCAGCTCAAGGAAGCCTTGAATGAAATTGGCAGAGACAACAATATGGAGTCGGTTAGTACACCTCATCTGGCAAAACTCAATCTCTATAAGACCTCTGGCCATGCAGACAAATTTGAAGATGAATTATTTAGGGTTCAAAGTCACTATAAGCAAGAATTTATTCTGAAACCCGTAAACTGCCCTCATCACACTCAAATATATTCTTCTAGACCTAGGAGCTATAAGGATTTGCCAATTCGCTATATAGAGCAGACCATGCAATATCGTGATGAGAAGCCCGGGCAAATAGGGGGCTTGCAAAGAACCAGAGGCTTTACGGTAGACGATGGCCATACTTTTTGTACTGTAGATCAAATTCAAAAAGAAGCAGACTTGATTGCAGAGGTTATCGAGAAGTTTTATCAAAATCTCGGCTTGTGGGGGGATCACTGGGTATCGCTCTCAGTAAGAGACCCTAAAACACCAGAAGCTTATATAGGCGACCCAGATGATTGGCAACTGGCCGAGGAAATGCTGCAAAAGGTTTCTGATGATAGAGGCCTTGGGGCCAAGCGAATGGAAGGCGAGGCGGCGCTTTATGGTCCAAAGCTAGATTTTATGTTCAAAGACGCCTTAGGTAGAGAAACCCAGCTGGCTACCATACAGCTAGATTTTGCCATGCCAAAGAGATTTGAGCTGACCTATACAGATAAGGATGGCTCAGATAAAAGTCCTGTTATGATACACCGAGCTATACTTGGATCATTTGAGAGGTTTATGATGACACTAATCGAGCATTTTGCAGGCGCTTTTCCTCTGTGGCTAGCACCTGAGCAAGTTCGCGTCATTCCGGTGTCTGATAAGTTTGGCGAATATGCCAAGAGTGTCCATGAGAAGCTTCATAAGCTAGGCGTCAGAGTAAAGCTGGATGATGATTCAGAATCGCTAGGAAAACGCATTAGAAACGCCGAAAAGCTTAAGGTACCTGTGATTATGGTAGTCGGCGAGAAGGAGCAAGAATCTGATTCGGTCTCAATTCGCAGGCACGGCAAAGGAGATTTGGGCTCAAGCAGCCTTGAGCAAGCAATGTCGATGATTGAAGACGAGATTTCAAATCGGAAATTGTAGATGCAACAATCTAAAGTTTTAGTAATTGTCGGACCAACAGCTTCAGGCAAAACATCGCTTGCGATAGATTTAGCGAAGCAGTTCAATGGCGAGATAATTTGTGCAGACTCTAGGACAATCTATCAGGGAATGGATATCGGCACCGCCAAACCCACTATAAAGCAGCAGGATGGCATAAAACATTATCTTTTGGATATAGTTAAGCCAGATGAGGCGTTTAGCGCATCGGATTTCAAAATAGCATGCCTCCAAGCTATCAAAGATATCAAAGAAAAGCATAAGCTACCTATAATATGTGGCGGTAGCGGCCTATATATCGACTCGGTTCTGTATGATTATAGCTTCAGGGGCAACACGCGCACAGAGCATAAACTCGACGGCTATACGCAAGAGCAAATTAAGGATCTTGCACGTAGCTTATATCCAAAAGAGTATGAACTTATAGACAACCAAAATATGCTAAGAGTTATTCAGCTAATTGAGCGAGGGCCTGTAAATAATGATGACAGAAAAGTAATAAAATTAAACTGTAAAATTATTGGCTTAAGTCCAGAAAGGCTTATAATAAAGCGTAATATAGCATTACGAACTAAAGAGATGTTGAGCAATGGATTTGTACAAGAAGTCCAGGGCTTGCGGGATATCTATGGTGCTAAATGCCCAGCCATGTCGACAATTGGCTATAAGCAAATTGGAGACATGATTATGCACCAAACTGACCTAAATGATGTTGAAAATACAATAAACAAGGCAACTATGGACTATGCAAAGAGGCAATTAACATGGTTTAGGCGCAATAACTCAATTGTTTGGGCAGAAAACCACACTAAAGCTATTGAGATTGCTAAGGTATACTTGCAAAGTATCTGATACAATAAGCATATGCGTAGTTTACTTGCCATTATAGCTGCAAAAGTAGCATTAAAAACCAACCGAATCACTGGTAGCGGCGGTACAGCCCTGCCTGGTATGCTGGCCCAGAAGCTAGATAAGGATATCCTGCGTAAGCTGGTACTAAAAAATTTCCCAAAAGGTATTATTGTTGTGACAGGGACAAATGGTAAGACTACTACCTCTAGATTTATTGCTAATATCCTAGAAGAAGCTGGCATTAGCTATGTACATAATAGAGCTGGCTCTAACATGGAGCGAGGATTGATATCAACAATGGCCGAAAATACCAATCTATACGGCAGGGTTGATGCGGACGTCGCTTTATTTGAAGTCGATGAGGCTTTTATGCCAAAGGTTTGTCGTGCAATCGAGCCTGATACTATTGTGGTCACCAATCTCTTCAGAGACCAGCTTGATAGATATGGTGAATTAGATAAAATAGCACGCAGCTTCAGGAATTTATTTGAAGATTTGCCGAATACGAAGCTAGTTCTTAATGCAGACGATCCTTTAGTGGCAAGCCTAGGCTATGAGCTTGAAAATGAAAGAAAGGCTACCTATTTTGGAGTAGGAGACTACAATGGTCCTAAAATTACCAATGACCACACTGCCGATAGTATATTCGATCCATTCACCCAGCAAAAACTTCACTACACAGATAGGTACTTCGGCCATATTGGTAGGTATAGGGGTAAAAGAGGAGGCTTTACTAGGCCTAAACCGGACTTCCAGGCTAATAATGTCAGACAAAAAGGCATTGAAAATATTAAGTTTGATGTAAATAAAACATCAAAAGCTATAAAACTTGAAATGCCAGGGTTATTCAACGTATATAATGCAATTGCTGCCTATTCAGTTGCTAAGATTTGTCTCGATACAGAAGAAAATAATATCATTTCTGCACTTAACGAGTCCTCGGCAGTTTTTGGTAGGTCGGAGCAGTTAAATTATTTGAATCGAGAAGTGGTAATGCTGCTTATTAAAAATCCAACCGGTTTAAATCAGATAATTCAGACCTATCTACTAAAAGAGAAAGATAGACTGCTAGTATTTGTTATAAACGATAATTTTGCCGACGGCAGAGACATCAGCTGGCTTTGGGATGCTGCTTTCGAGGACCTCAAGGGCTACAGGGGTAAAATTTTAGTTGGAGGCACTAGAGCTTATGATATGGCCCTGAGATTAAAGTACGCCGGCCTGAAGGGCGTCTCAATTGAGTCTGACGAGAATAGTTTATTGAAAATGATAGAAAAAAACTCTACCAGACGGAGCAAGATATTTATTTTGCCAACCTATACGGCCATGCTCAGCATGCGATCCAAGATTGCTGCCAATGACGATAAAGCAAAGGAGTTTTGGCAATGAAAGCGATAAAGATTGCTCACCTATACCCAGAAAGAATGAGTATTTATGGAGATTTTGGTAACGTACTCGTACTAAGTCAGCGCATGAACTGGCGAGGGATCAAAAATGAAGTCGTGTCTATCGAGGTGGGCGATAAACTACCGAAAGACATTGATATGATTTTTATTGGAGGAGGCCAGGACAAAGGTCAGGTCGTCGTGGCTGAAGACTTAATGGCAAAATCTTCGCAGATTAAGGATTTTGCAGAGTCAGGAGGCCCGCTACTGTCTGTCTGTGGAGGCTACCAACTCCTAGGAGAGTATTTTATAAGTAGTGACTATGGCCAGATACAAGGCATAGGCCTATTTAATGTGATTTCAAAGGCGACCGAAACCAGAATGATAGGTAATATCCTAGTTCAGTCAGAAAAGTTTGGCCAGCTGGTGGGATTCGAGAACCATAGTGGCGCAACAGAATTTATTGGTAGAGCTCAGCCCCTTGGCGTAGTCAAGAAGGGTTTTGGGAATAATCCAGATGATAAGCTCGAAGGGGTGATTTATAAGAATGCCATAGGAACATATTTGCATGGCTCATTCTTACCAAAAAATCCTAAAGTTGCCGACTGGCTAATTCGCCAAGCGATAAAATACAGCGGTCAAAACATCAAGCTAAAAGAACTCAATGATGAGCTAGAAAATAGTGCAAGAAAAAATGCCGCAAGAAAAGCTTAAAAATTTATTCAAATAGTCTAGAAAATTTGTTCATTTATTCGTATAATAGCAGTAATCAATCTGTAAATTGCCATTCAGAATACAATTTTTAAAGAAGGGGATAATCAAAATGTTTGAACAACTGTTTGGATCTAAGACGCGAGTAAAGCTTTTGAGTTTATTTTATAATAATCCAGACCGGCCATTTTATGTTCGTGAGATAACACGTAAAATTGATGAACAAATTAACTCCGTGCGCAGAGAATTGCAGAATCTACTCAATATCGGAATAGTCCGTTCGGTCAGCCAAAGCAACCGACTCTATTATGAAGTTAATCCAAAATATAAGTTCCATAAAGAACTACAGTCAGTGTTCCAGCGTATCCCAGCTAAATCCAAAGAAATGAAGCAGACCAAAGAAGAGGACCAGATACTTAAAAACATTCAAAAAGCAGGTAATATACGAATGGCTTTTTTGACAGGGGCATTTGTCAGAGGAAGTAATCAGGAAATTGATATATTTATTGTTGGTGATATGAACAAATCACAGCTTGCCAGGACAATTGCTGATATGGAAAAGGACATGAACAGAGAACTTAACTATGCCTCATTCACAGTCGAAGATTATGATTACAGAAGAAATCTCAACGATCGCTTCCTGACTGATATATTAGATGAAAATAAGATTATTCTGTGCGATAAAATAGGAGTTTTCCCGAAAAAAGAAACGGAAACGAAAGCTGAAGCGGGAACTACCGACTCTAATGATGAAACAACCAAGGTCAATGTTCAGCCCGCTAAAGACCCAGATAAAATTTAAGCATAACATCTTTGGATAAGCGCTCTTTTTGTGCGATAATATTTATATGAAATCGAACCAGAGACTAACTGTTGTTATATCGCCCATATCATTTGTTTATTTGGCTGTAGTCTTAGCCTTGGCCGCAATGCTCTGGTATTTATCTGGCGTGGTCGTAATAGTACTGGCCAGTCTAATTTTTGCAGCCGGCCTGAACCCATCGGTCAAGCGCCTTGAAAAGATGCGCTTTCCTAGGTGGCTTGCCGTCACGATAATTTATACTTTAGTTTTTGCTATTTTTGGATACCTGGTCTTTGCCATATCTCCGAACATTAGTAACCAGGTCAATAGTATATTTAAAAATTTCCCAACCTATCAAAAGCAAATAGAACAGTCCTTATCTAGTCAGCCGCTACTTCTGGAGGGATTCGATAGGGCTGTGAGTACGGTCAAGAATCGACCAGAGGCTTTGGCAAGCCAAGTCGGCCAAGCAGCAACAGACGCAGTCGGTAGCGTATTTGGGTTTATTACCTTCCTTGTATTGACCTTTTATTTCCTTATGAGCGGTAAAGATATACTCGCAGCTATCGTGCGCTATATCCCGGGCCGCGAGCGCCGCAAGGAAGTTAATGACATTAGCAGGGAAAGTTCAGTCAAGCTTGGAAAGTGGATTCGTTATCAGTTGGTGATGTCTTTCATTGTATTTATTGCAACATATATCATATTAGCCGCAATGGGAGTTAAAGTGGCCTTGTCGCTAGCTCTTTTTGCTGGTGTCTTACAATTTATACCTTTTATTGGATCTTTTGTTGGTGCAGTTCCAGCTACCTTAGCAGCTTTAGTCATTTCACCTGCGGCAGGCTTAATTTTTATTGTTTTAACAATTATTTTGCAGTTAATTCTAGCAAATATAATTTCTCCTCAGCTATTCAATAAGGCAATTGGTGTATCGCCTGTAATCATACTGCTTGCTGCGCTAATAGGATTCACGCTTCTCGGCCCTATTGGAGTTATATTGGCTGTGCCAGTTGCTGCTGTGGTAGATGTCATATTCGATACCATGGGTTCGGACTATGTAAAAGAAAAGATTGATGAGGCCATAAATAGCTAGTAACAGGTGGGTTGAATCTGTTACAATAGCACTCATGCATCCCGCAATGTTACAGCTTCGGGGCGATACTAAAAACTAAAATAAGGGAGAATTTCTAACGGATGGATATAACACTTTCCAATATCAACTCAATTAGGCTAGCCGGCAAAAAAGCTACAATATCAATTAACCCAGAGAAAGATACCAAGGCCGACGTGTCACTATTTACTGACCCAGAGGCTTTTCAGGGTGACTTCAAGGCTTTTTATGGCCCTGGAGAGTATGAGGTGCTTGGTAGTATGCTGGATGGAATTGAGATATCTGCTGATAATACCTGTTATAGCGTAGTGATTGACGACATACATGTTACCTATGCAATCAACATGACTGAAATTTTTTCTGATGCCCAGCAGGATAGAATGGGTGGAGTAGATATATTGATTGTATCTGTTAAGGATGATAAATCTGAGCTAATAGACAAGATTATCACCCAAGTTGAGCCGAAGATACTAATACCTATTATTGAAAATGAAGCCGAGCTTGCTAAAATAAAAGCTGAATTTGGTAAAAACGTAGAGCCGATTGATAAGCTCAAGATTGCAAAGAAGGATCTCCCGACCGATACTCAGCAGCTAGTCCTACTTAAATAGGACATTCTCGGTAATTGCATGAGACTTGGGTTGTTTTGATAAATCAAAACCCAGCAATTTAAAAGCATATAGTATTAATAAAATAACCCCTCGATTATGAGGGGTTATTTTTTGGTGTTTTCTAGTTCTTTTGCTTCTATCTGCTTCTGGTACTTATTAAGAGTGCGAATAGTACTAGCAGCTAGGCGAAGTTTTACCTTCTGGCCATCGATGATTAGGGTCTTGGTTTGCAAGTTCGGTTTCCAGGTACGTTTAACGTGCCGCTGTGAGTGACTCACATGGTTTCCGAATTGCTTTCCTTTACCTGTTAGATCGCATCTAAATGACATAACCTGAATATCTTAGCATATCAAAGGTTATAAATCAATATTTATTTACTATGATAAATCCAGCCTGGCATGCTAAAATTAAGCATATGGAAATGATTGTACTAATCCTGTTTTATATCGTCATATTAGTTGTTGTACTGACCGTGCATGAGTTTAGTCATGCCTGGGCAGGGCATATGCTAGGCGATTTTACAGCCAAAAACGAGGGTAGACTTACTTTAAATCCTGCCAAGCACATCGACCCATTCATGACACTACTTTTACCTTTAGGACTGATACTACTGGGTAGCCCGGTGGTCTTTGGTGCTGCCAAGCCGGTACCTTTTAACCCTTATGCCTTGCGATATGGTAAGTGGGGCGCCGCGCTCGTGGCCTTTGCTGGACCCGCCAGTAATCTGCTGATGGCCTTAATCGTAGGAGTATATCTGCGATTTGTGGATGTAGGTGGCCTAGGGGGCACGTTCTTACTGCAGTTTGTGCTTGTAAATGTAGCCTTCTTTATATTTAATATGATTCCTTTCCCACCACTCGATGGAAGCAGAATATTGTATGCTGTAGCGCCCGGAGAAGTGCGGGATGTTATGGACACAATAGAACAATACGGGCTAATAGCTATATTTGCTTTTATTTTTATATTTTATAGATTCATAGGCCCCATCTTTACGGTTGCAGTAGAGAATTTGGCAAGTTTTATTGTCGGAAAGCCAGTATTTTAGCTATAATAGCTAGGCTTTCGACCGCATTCGCATTATGGCATTAGTAACTTTTTCCGGTTACTTAGATCTTAGGGAGTCTTAGATTGCTCACTGATTTATCAGCTGATGCTGCGGACACCCACCTGTCATTTGGCGGGAAAGGTTAATATGTCGCGGTGCGGTGGATAGCAATAATAAAAGACCCTCACAGGAGGGTCTTTTATTATTGCTACAAGATGGGGGTTACATTATAAGCTCCAGTATTTTTTGTATCTAGAGTCATTGTCTATGGCCTGAGCCACTATTAGCTTTATTTCTGATTTTAACCCAAGCTGTTTTCTGAGGCTAGCTGTTAACTTGGCAGGGTTATAAGGAATCAACCAGAGGCCTTTAGTGTAATTGATGAAGCCATGCTTCTTAAGCGTTATTATGAGCTGGTTGCGGGCGACTTTTTTGCTCTCGGGTATATCAAATGTTATGAGGTACCATCTGCCATCCCAGCGATCAGTTATGCTTAGGCCGTCTTCGGATACTTGGTAGGCCTTGAGCCTTCCTTTGCCCTTAAGGGTTATTTTGAATATCTTTTCGCTATCTAGTAGGCCGACACTGACATAGCCCTGTCTGGCCAAGAGTGCAATTGTGTCGATGATACGACGTCTTGGGGTAGCCTTAGCCGAGCTCGAAAACACCGTCAAAAGATGTTTATTAGAACTCAAGTCGCCCAGGGTGGCGACTTTTTTGGTTTGAATTAGCCGAAGTATTTCGGCTGTCTTATTTGAGTTTCTACTCATAGGAGTTTTTAGCACACATAAATTACTTACTACATAAACATTATGCCTTAGCATAACTATTATGTAAATACCTTTTTAAAACTTTTTTTAAAATTGCCAATTCTATATCTGTTGAGAGGGTTAAAAATGACTTTTTAATAAATTTTTTTTTGATAAGTTTTAAAATAAAAATAGTTAATTTTATAAATTGTAGCTGTTGGATAAGTTATTGTTCAAAATAGGTATACATTAATGTTAAAGCTAGGGGTTATTGCCATAGCGCTGCCATATCTTATAAATAAAAAAAGTTTAGTATCGTATACTAAACTTAATTGCGAACTTGGTCGGGGTGACAGGACTTGAACCTGCGACCTCACGGCCCCCAGCCATGCGCGCTACCAACTGCGCCACACCCCGCTTAGATATATCTTATAAGATTACCCGGGCTAGCTCAAGCTTGGACCTGACTAAAACATGGGGTATTATATAGCTTATGCCGAGTATATTTACACAGATCAGAAATGGCAGCCTCCCTGGTTGCATCATCCACGAGGACAGGGACTGTTTTGTGATTTTGACTAATATGCCACATAATCCTGGTCATTTGCTTATAATACCTTCCGAAGAAGTAGCCGATTGGTACGATTTGAAGCCAGAAACTTACTCTCATCTGATGGGCGCTGCAAAGTACTTCGGAAAAGCTACAAAAGAAATATATGGATGCCCCAAGGTTGGTCTGCTATCGGTCGGTTTTGATATTCCTCATGTGCACATACATGTATTCTCGTTGTTTGGAATAGCCGACATAGACCACGGCAATGCCAAGCCAAGCTCAATGCAAGAAAGGGAGCTTGAGGCTGAAAAATTCAAGAAATATTTAAGTAAAAATACAGAAGGAGGCTTATGGTAGTAGCAATAGTAATATTATTAGCTAGTGTACAGGGTTTTACGGAATTTTTGCCCATATCTAGTTCTGGCCACTTATTTATTATTCCATGGGCTTTTAATTTGCCATATCTTGGACTTAGGTTTGATGCAGCTATCCATATAGGTACAGCTTTGGCACTACTAATATTCTTCTGGAGAGATTTTTACAACCTTTTCAAGAAGAGGGATAAATTATTGCTCTACATAGCTATTGCTTCAGTACCGGCGGCAATAGCAGGGTATTTTGGCGATAAGTATATCGAAAGCATATTTAGAGTGTCTAGCCTGGCACCTCTATTTATAGGATCGGGAATCATTTTCTTTGGTATTTTGATGTATTTAGTCGATAAAAGAGCAAAATTAGATAAAGACTTGGCACATATCGGCAAAAACAGAGCCCTTTTCATAGGTTTCGCTCAAGCTCTAGCACTTATTCCAGGAACTTCACGCTCAGGGATAACAATTACAGCCGGGGAATACCTGGGTCTTAACAGAGAATCAGCAGCGAGATTTAGCTTTTTACTAGCTACGCCTATATCACTAGGCGCTGGATTATATAAATTCTTGCAAATGATTACTGATCCTCAGCCAGGGGGGTCTATCCCTCTGACGATACTGGGAATTGTTGTGGCATTTATAGTTGGAGTGGCTGTTATTAGATGGTTCTTGGACTATCTGAAGAGCCATTCTCTTCTCGCCTTCGTACTCTATAGGGTAGTACTTGGTTCGACAGTAATTTTAATTTGGATACTAAGGAGGTAAGATGGCAGATAAAGTAAAGGTTCATTGCGACGGAGGATCTAGAGGAAACCCGGGCCCATCTGCACTAGGTGTTGTAATAAGTACACTTAAAGACCAAGTTATAGAGGAATTTGGTGAATATTTGGGCACCCAAACGAATAATTATGCTGAATACAGTGCAGTTGTGGCTGCCCTTGGTAAATTAGGCGAGATGAAGCTCACGGAGGCTGATTTCTATCTGGATAGTGAGCTAATTGTAAAACAGCTAAATGGTATTTATCGAGTTAAAAATCCCGGTATGATAGAGCTTAATTCTAAGGTAAAAGAATTGGCCAAAGGAATGAATCTGACCTTTACGCATGTATATCGAGAAGATAACAAGCTGGCTGATGCTATGGTAAACCAAGTTTTAGACTCTCAAAAATAGACAACTAAGCATAAATATATTATAATATGCTGGCTATGAGTTAATGGATGGCTGCTCGATTATATCGAGAGGAAAGTCCGAACAGCATAGAGTAACGGTAGTTGCTAACTGCAACCAGGAGTGATCCTAGGGAAAGTGCCACAGAGACTAAACCGCCCCACATCACAGGTATTATTGCTTTAAGGCTTGTGGTGTGGGGTAAGGGTGAAAAGAGTGGGGTAAGAGCCCACAGCTCGGACAGGTGACTGTTAGAGCGAGGTAAACCCTACCGGCTGCAAGATTATGGGCCCTTCTGCGCAAGCAGAGAGATTACTCGTCTTTTTATGGGTATATCGCGCCATGTGCTTAGCACAGGTCGCCAGCTAGTCTGGCTAAGATAGATGGTCATCATCTCACACTAGCAATAGTGCGAGAGTACAAAATTCGGCTTATAGTTAAGTCATAGCAATAAATAGCATTCGCAAATACAAAAATGGCGAATGTTATTTATTTAAGTGGTAAAATAATAGATATGAGAAAACGAAGCGAACTATTAATAGCAGTACTCCAGATACCAGTAGACTATCTTATGCTGGTGGTTAGCTTTGTCTTGGCATATTTATTGCGCCAGGGTAGCGGAAGGCCCTTCTCGATAGAGGTTGGGGGGTACGCTTACCTGAATTTAATGCTGGTGTTTCTACCGATATGGCTATTAATTTTTGCTTCTGTTGGGCTATATAACCTCAGGTCTGATAGGGCTAAATGGCTTGATCTTAGTAAGATCCTCGCCGCTTGCTCAGCAGGAGTAATGGTCTTGATTGTGATTGATTTTTTAAGCCCATCCCCAATATTTCCAGCAAAGATAATTCCAATTTATGGATTCTTGCTAGCTCTACTTTTCGTCAGCCTGGGACGATTTGTCATGGGGTTCGTGCAGAGGCTACTGGCAAGCCGAGGAGTAGGGGTTTATAGAGTACTATTTATAGGCAGCGGAACAACGGCGACCAGGCTCAAGCTGGCTCTTAAGAAGTTGAAGCGTAGGTATAAAGTGGTATCAAGTATCGCAAGCCTGGATGCGACATCCTCAGGAAGGCTTAAAAACCTTATCAAGCGAGACCATATAGACACCGTCATAGTAGCAGATTCTAGCGCCGATGACTCAAAACTAGTTGAATTAATATCATATTGTCAGAGCAATCACGTTGGTTATCAGTTTGTGCCATCTATCTCGGGGCTATACAGCTCAAAAATACTATCTACACAGATTGGTAATATACCAATACTAGAGCTCAAGCCAACCCCACTAGAAGGCTGGGGTAGGGTTATAAAGAGATTATTCGATGTATCAATCACAACATTAATTATAGTATTAACTCTTCCTTTGCAGTTGGTGCTGTATCTGTTAATCAAGATTAAAGAACCAGGCCCCGCATTTTATTCTCATGAATGTTATGGAAGAATGGGAAAAATGATAAATGTATACAAATTTAGAACTATGAAGACAGAGTATAGTATCGGCCCTAAGTTTGGTGGCCAAACCATTGACCAGGTATTGGCTAAGTTGCCAGCGTCTAAGGCCAATGAATTTAGAAAAACAGCTAAAATAAAAGATGACCCAAGAGTAGGTAAGCTTGGTAAAATTATGCGCAAATTGAGCCTTGATGAACTTCCTCAGCTTTTTAATGTTCTCAAAGGAGACTTAAGCCTAGTCGGCCCGAGGCCATTACCCGAGAGTGAACTCAAGTTGTTAGGAGGGGAGCAGAATTTAGCAAGAATCGTAACGATTCGCCCAGGAATTACAGGGCTATGGCAGGTTTCAGGAAGAAATGATTTAGATTATTCAGATAGAGTTAGATTAAATTTTTATTATATCGAGAACTGGTCGCTTTGGTTGGATACTAAAATTCTCTTTAAAACATTATGGCAGGCAATTTTTGAGCGCAATGGTATATAACAAAAAATTTGATAGCCTAAAGGTTGCCGTAGTGCACGATTGGTTGGTTGGCCTAGGT
>Ga0194055_10000334_pt1 | contig 37475 bp, 33 predicted proteins | sample SepL449m_MetaG_FD_155482 | JGI IMG/M metagenome (GOLD analysis project Ga0194055, IMG submission 155482) | Anoxic zone freshwater microbial communities from boreal shield lake in IISD Experimental Lakes Area, Ontario, Canada - Sep2016-L442-9m | ecosystem: Environmental > Aquatic > Freshwater >... | reverse complement strand
ACGAGATCGAGATCGGCACATCAACGGCACCGCGAATCGCCGCAACGATGTCGTCGATCACGAAATCGAACGTCGAGGAGCCATCGCTCTTGCGGGCGTGCACGTGCACCATGCCAGCGCCCGCTTCGACTGCGCGCTTGGCTTCTGCCGCGAGCTCGTCCGGCGACAGCGGCACTTTTGGGCACGCATCGCGCTGGCGGGTGCCGTTGAGAGCGGCGACGATCAGCAGGGGGTCACTCATCGGCGTGCCTCAGTCAAGGCGTCAAGGTCGCGCAACTGAAGATCGATCCAGCGACTGACATCATGCGTCAAGAGGAATTCCTTGAGACCGAGCGAGCGCGCAGCGCGATCCGCAGCAGGCATGTCGATTGCGCGCTCGAGTTGGGCGGCCGTTGCCTCGATATCGAGCGGGTCGACCCCGAGTACGAACGGCTCAAGCTCTTCGAACGCACCCGCCCGCTCCGACAGCACAACGACGCCGTCGGTCTCGTTGAGGAGGGGGGCTTCCTTCGCAATCAGGTTCATTCCGTCAGCGAGCGCATTCACAAGCAGGACGTCGTACTGTTGGTACGCGGCAATCACAACGGGGAAGTTATCGCCGATGCGTAGGTCAATGGGGAGCCAACCGTCCCGGCCGTGGCGCGCATTGATCTCAGCACACGTTGCTTGAATCGTCTCGAAGTACGTTGCGTAGGCCGGAATTGAGAGGCGTGATGGGTCCAGCAGCGTCAGCAGGCTGATGCCGCCATGGAGATCGGGGCGGCGCGTGAGCAGGCGATCGTAGGCATAAAAGCCCCGGTCGATGTTCTTTGACGGGTCCGTGCGGTCTACGCGCAGGATCAAGTGCCAGGGGCGTGATTCGGTCAGTTCGGCGGTGGCGGCAATCATCTCGGGTGCTGTGATGTGTTCGTAGAATTCGTCCGGATCGACGGAGATCGGATAGTGGCGAATCAGTACGTCGCGTCCCTGGTGATCGTTGACGACATGGACGGTTCGCAGGTCGAAATCGACGGTGACCTCCGTCAGGTGCTCGTCACACGTGGCCAAGAAGTTGTGCACGTCGCGCGCCGTCTGAAAACCCACGATGTCGGCACCCAGCAGCCCGTGAAGGAGTTCGGTACGGAGGTCGACAGGGAGCAGGCGCCAGGCTTCTGGGGCGGGCCACGGAATGTGGGTGAAGTGCAAAATCGGCGTGGTGACACCCGCCTCGCGCAGCATCGCGGGGACCAGGTAGAGCTGGTAGTCGTGCACCATCAAAGCATCCGCGTTGTACTCGGTTGCGGCGGCCGCAGCCATCGTCGCGTTGTAGCGGCGGTACGCGGCCCACGCTGCGCGCGTGTCGTCACTAATGATCGGCGCTTGACCCAAGTCGTAGAGCTCGTGTTGGATAAACCACAACAGTGGATTGGCGATCTCGTGGTAGGCACGATCGAAGTCGGCAGGGTCGGGCTCGGCGAGATGCAGGAGGAAGGGGTTGCCAGCGTCATCCTCCTCTGGAACCGCTTTGCCATGCTGCTCGCGGGCCACGATGCGATCCTCGTCGGTCACGGCACAGGCAATCCAGGTGACGACATGGGAGCGAATCAGGCCGCGTAGAGCAGACACGAGACCACCGCCAGCTCGACCGGCGACACGCTCGCCATCAACGACCTCGTACGAGATCGGACCACGGTTCGAGACGATCGTCAAGCGGTGTTGTTCGAGATCGGACACTGGACGAGGATAGTCGGAAAGCGCGGGCTTGGTCAGGAGACCGGTCGATCGGCGGGGAGTTCGAGGCGAAACAGTTTGTGAGGTCCGGACTGATCCAGCACCAAACGACCGCCCATGCGATCTGCGAGTTCGGAGGCGATCGCGAGGCCGAGTCCCGAGCCTTCACCGGCGCCACTGCCACGCGCGAAACGCGAGAAGATCGTTGCGGCGTCGGCGGGTGGAATGGGCGGGCCAGAGTCTTCAACGATCACAGCGGTGGCGTCGCCTCGCTGTGCCGTACGCACCCAGATCGTGACGCCCTCCGGGTTATGCCGCACAGCGTTGTCGATCAGGACGCGCGTAATTTGGCCAATGCGCGTCTCGTCACCGAGCGCGATCACTGGCGTGGTCTCGATCACAATCGTCGCGCCGCGCCGATTGGCGACAGGTGTGAGATCGCGGGCGATGCGCTCGGCTGCATCCGCAAGCTCGACGGGCTCGCGCACTACGACAACCTTGCCGGCATCGAGCCGTGAGAGGTCCAGCAGATCCGTCGCGAGCCGGGTCAGGCGCTCGACCTGGTCCTGCATGGTGGCGAGGAACTGCCGACGCATCGTCTCGTCCTCCTCGTCGATCAGCAATTCCAAGAAGCCGGACAGTGCGAAGACGGGCGTGCGCAACTCGTGTGAGGCATTGGCGACGAAGGCGCGTCGTGCGGCGTCCGTACTGGCCAATTCGTTGCGCATCTGATCGAGCGCAACAGCGAGCCCGCCAATTTCGTCCTTGCCACGATCGACGATGGGCTCACTCAAGTTGCCACCCGCGATGCGGCTGGACGCGCGCTCGAGGCGGCGGATCCGGCGGGTCAGTAGCGCGGCGGCGAGGGCGCCGATGATCACTGCGAGGGGGAGAGCAATCAGCGCACCGAGCAGGCTGCGGCGGCTCGTTAGGGCCACAGTCGAGTCGATATCGGCAAGGCTCGATTGCAGGACGACGACGTATTGCGTGCCACTAATCCGCATGCTGTAGGCCGCCTCGGCGACGCGCCGCCCAGAGGCCGTTCCGATTCCACTCTGGACACCGTTTGCAGCGGCTGCCGAAATCGCCACGGCACTCGGGGTGGGCGGCGCGAGCGTCGTGACCGGGACCAGGTGTTCTTGCGTGATCACCTGGTAGACCGAGGCATCCGTGTTCGTCAGCGTGCCGTACGCGAGCGTCACAGCATTCGTATCTGGACTACCCGCGGCACCACTCAGCGCATTGGCAAAGTTCGTTGCGAAAGTTGGTGCTGAGGTCTGAGCGGCGTGGGCTGTGATGCCAACGCGATTGCTGACCAGGCTGTCGTCGAGTGACGCAATCACGAGCAGGTAGGAAAAGGTCAACGCGAGTGCGCTGACGACGACCACCAGGAGACCGAGCCAGACAGTCAGGCGACGAAACGGAAAGACGCGGTCGACGAGCCAGTCCATCACAGGCCGCTATCCCTCGAAGCGGTACCCAACACCGCGCACGGTGTGGATCCGCGCTGGTGTCGCCGGGTCGGCCTCGATCTTCTCGCGGAGATGGCGCACGTGCACGTCGACAGTGCGCGGCTCACGAAAATCGGAGGAGCCCCAAACGGCGTCGAGCAACTGGCCACGGCTGTAGACACGGCCAGGGCTGGCCATCAACGTCGCCAGAATCTCGAACTCGACGTAGGTCAGGTCGGCGGCAGCACCATCGACCGTCACGACGTGACGCGCACGGTCCATCACGACGCCCGCGAGCTCGAGGCGTTCCTCCACGATCGGCTCGTCATCGCTGCTCGGCATCGTCATCGCGGCACGGCGCAAGACCGCACGGACGCGCGACCGCAACTCGCGCATGCCAAACGGTTTCGTGATGTAGTCGTCGGCACCGAGCTCGAGACCGACGACTTTGTCGACCTCGTCATCGAGTGCGGTCAGCATGATGATCGGTACGGTCGAGGCCGTGCGGATTTCCTTACAGACGTCATGGCCCGAGCCGTCGGGGAGCATCACGTCCAGCAGGATCGCATCGGGCGAATCGCGGTTGAAGGCGGCGAGTCCAGCCGCAGCCGTTCCCGCCACGATCACGGTGTACCCATCGCGTTCGAGCGCGTGCGTCAGGAGCTCCTGGAGCGACTCTTCGTCATCGATGATTAAGACCACGGGTGGATTCTGCACAGGCCAATGCTACCGTCAGCAGGCCTGTGGTTAACCAGCGTGGCAGTGTGCAACCAGTGAAAGGTCCGCGCGGACGTGCCGGACGAGCGCTTCGCATTGCCTTTATCGTCCCGCCGCTACTCGCCCTCATCATCCTGCTGGTCAGCGTTCGCACGCCAGCTGGACCGTCCGCAACGATCGCCGTGGCACCGAGTTTTGATGGCACGCGCGCCGCTGCCTATGCGCGTCAACTGGCCGAATACGCACCAGATCGTGCGCCTGGGACCTTGACGGCGAAGCAGGCAGCGGATCAGGTTGCAGGCTCGCTGAGCGAGGCGAGTGGTGCGACCGTTCAGCGCTCCTCGTTTCGTGCGCCGGGAGCGCAGGGGACGGATGTGACGATGGAGAACCTCTGGGTTGTCGAGAAAGGTTCGTCCGACGAGGCGATCGTCGTGCTCGCCAACCGTGACGACATTGCACCTGGCCCGGGTCTCAATGACAACGCGACGGGAACAGCCGCGATTGTCGAGTTAGCGCGCGGTTTATCGGGTGTTGAGCGAGCGCGTACGTTGGTGCTGGCCTCGACCGACGGTGGCACCGTTGGGCAGGCGGGTAATCAACACCTGCTTGAAGAGTTGCGTTCCTCGGGGTTGCGCCCGGTTGCGGTGGTGTCGCTCGATGCGATTGGGTCTGCGACGGATTCACTCCCGATTCGGTTCGCCGGCACGGGTGGTGTGCGGACGCCAGAGCTCCTCTTGCGGGGTCTTGAGGAATCGATCGCAAGCCAACCCGCCGCCGGTGCGGCCGGACCTGCAAGCCCAGTCGCACAGGTGCTCGATCTGATTGCGCCCGTCACACCGGCGGGTGCGCAGGTCTCGTTTCTCGACGCCGGCGTTGCCGCAATTCAGCTTGGCGATGGTGATGGTGGTGTCGGCGTTGCGGCTCTGGATGATGCGCGGCTTGGCGCGGTTGGTTCGGCCATCGGCACGCTGCTTGTCCGTCTCGATGCCGAGCCGCGTCCATCGCCGCCGAGCGGTGTCTACGTGGCGGTGTCTGGCCGAGTGATCCCTGGCCGGGCGATTGCCTTGCTGGCAATCGCCCTCTTGTTTGGTCCGCTCTTCGCCGCCGGGCGGACGTTGCTCGTCGGCCGTCCATCGCGGGCTGGTTGGAGTGCGGCATTGATTGTCGCGGCAATCGGTGCCGTTCCGGGCATTGCAACGGTTTTGATCGCACGCGCCACCGACCTGGCGGGTGGAATCGATACCCCACCGGGCTCCGGTTGGCCAAAGGCTGGACTGCTGGCAGTGTTGCTTGTGATTGCGGCCGGCATCATCTCGGTCGCGATCGCTGTGTATCTATTGCGGTATCGGTTCCGTGCACCGCTACCACTGGTGGCAACGCCGGTGATTGGCCTCGGCGCGGCCGTGCTGCTGCTCGCTGGCAGCCCGGCGTCAGTCTTGATTGCCGTACCGGCGCTGTGGGTTTGGACGTTGCTGACCCGACCAGACGAACTCGTGCCTCGGATGGCTTGGGGTCTTGGCCCCGTGGCGGCCGCAGGTCTCTTGATCTTCTTGTTGCGTGGTGCCGATCTCGCGTCGCTGATCGGCGCAGCTGGTACCGGGTCGTTGCCCGCCGCTCTGGTCGTCGGCGGGTCGGTCCTCGTCGGTGCGGGCGTCGTCGGCGCTCTTGCGTCGAACGATCGCTAGGTCTTCTGCCTCGGTTTTGTGAGATTCATGGTTTGTCTGCGAGGCTGCCGGTTGGTCAATGTCCGGAAGGGGTCAGGCCCGATCTGGACATTTGATGGCGAGCGAGCTCACCTATCAAGTGTCCAGATCGGGCCTGACCCCTTCCAGTCATCGACCTACAGCGGGTGCGTCATGTCGACAGGGACGACCCACTCGGCGTACTGCTCGGGCGTAACCAATTCGAGTGCCGTGGCGGCTTCGATCAAGGTCGTGCCGTCGTGGTGCGCCTTCTTCGCGATCTTGGCGGCGTTCTCGTAGCCAATGTGCGTGTTGAGGGCGGTCACGAGCATCAGTGACGCGTTGAGGTTGCGCTCCAACGTCTCCAAGTTCGGCTCGATACCGACGGCACAGCGGTCGTTAAACGATTTGCAGGCCGCGGCGATCAGTTCGGCCGATTCGATCACGTTCCAAACCATCACCGGCTTGTAGACGTTGAGCTGATAATCGCCCTGCGTGCCGGCAAAGGCGACGGCGGCGTCGTTACCGAAGACCTGCACGCAGACCATCGTGAGGGCCTCGCACTGCGTCGGGTTGACCTTGCCCGGCATGATCGACGAGCCCGGCTCGTTCTCGGGAATCGAGATCTCACCGATGCCAGCGCGGGGGCCGGAGGCGAGACGACGAACGTCGTTCGCCATCTTCATCAACGCACCCGCAAGGGTGCGCTCGGCTGCCGAGGCGTTGACCATTGCATCGTGCGACGACAGGGCTTTGAACTTGTTCTCGGCCGAGTAGAACGCGTAGCCCGTCTCTTCACCCATGTACTTGGCGGCGAGGTCGCCGAACTTCGGATGCGCGTTGAGTCCCGTACCGACGGCAGTACCGCCGATGGCCAACTCGAGCAGGCCATCAATGGCGCGGCGGACGGTGGCGAGGGCATCGTCGATCTGGGAGACCCAGGCCGAGATCTCCTGGCCGAGCGTGACTGGCGTTGCGTCCTGCAGGTGTGTGCGGCCGATCTTGACGACGTCCGCGTACTCCTTGGCCTTCGCGTCGAGCGTGTCACGCAGCAGCGTGACGCTCGGGATCAGCACCTGGTCGAGCACCTCAACGGCGGCGATATGCATCGCGGTCGGGAAGGTGTCATTTGACGACTGACCGCGATTGACGTGGTCGTTCGGATGGACGGGGGTCTTCGAGCCCATCACGCCACCCGCAACTTCGATCGCACGGTTCGAGATGACCTCGTTGACGTTCATGTTCGACTGCGTGCCCGAGCCGGTCTGCCACACGACGAGTGGGAAGTGATCGTCGAGCTTGCCGGAGATGACCTCGTCGGCGGCCGCGATCACCATGTCGGCAACGTCGGGTGGCAACTGGTCAAGATCCTTGTTGGCACGTGCGGCCGACTTCTTCAGCACACCGAGTGCACGAATGATCGGGCGGTCCCAGTGGTACGTCCCGATACCGATCTGAAAGTTGTCAATCGACCGCTCGGTCTGCGCGCCCCAATAGCGGTCGGTGGGCACGTTGACCTCGCCCATGCTGTCTGTCTCGACTCGATACTCCGTCATGGCCTGCCTCTTAGATTCGGATCTGCGATGGCACCGTAGCGCGATGCGCGCCCGGGTCAGGCGGCTCCCCCGACAGACGGCAGGACTAGGCCAACGGGACGGCGTCGACGATCGTGCCGGCCGGGAGTTCGCCCGTACCGGTTGGGATCAAGGCGAGTGCGTTCGCGCGTGCTGCCCGCGACAGTTGGTGCGAGGCGCCGGCACCAAGTTCTTCGAGGCGGCCGGCCTGGAGGAGCATGGGAATGGCGCGGAGGCGGGCCGGGAGTTGGGCGATTGGGGCGGCCAATTCGGCGTGGACGGTGATCGGTACGGGGTCGCTGCCGGTCATGGCCCGAACTGCCGGTATCAGCAGGAGGTGTAGTCCGACGAGGCACGAGAGCGGGTTGCCGGGGAGGCCCGTGACAAGCGTGCCACCGGGTGCAGAGCCACACCAGACGGGCTGGCCGGGCTGCGTTGCAATCCGCCAGAAGAGTTCTGTCACCCCGAGCTCGTGCAGCGCGGGCTTGACGTGGTCTCGTGGACCGACAGAGACACCACCGGTCGAGACGACGAGGTCGGCGTCGGTCAGTGCGGCTGCAAATGCGGTCCGGGTCGCCTCTGCCGTATCCGGAACGTTGGCGATGCGCACGATCTCGCAGCCGGCCGCGGCGAGTGTGGCGCCAACCAGTACGGAGTTTGATTCGTGAATCTGGCCGCGCTTAAGAGGGGTGCCGGGTGGAACAAGCTCGTCGCCGGTTGTCAGGACGACGACGCGGGGGCGACGAATGCACGCCACGCTCGTGAGACCAAGGCCGGCGACGGCCGAGGTGGCGAGCGGTGTCAGTCTGGTACCTGGGTGGAGGACGACGTCGCCTGCCTGCACGTCGGCACCCACGTGGCGTACGAAGTCGCCGCTCGCGATCGACTCCGTCGCGGTCACCACACCGTCGACGACCTCAACGCGTTCGATCGGGACGACGGCATCGGCGCCGTCCGGCAAGACTCCACCGGTGGCAATGGCCGCTGCGGAGTTCGGTACGAGGGGAGCGGGATTATCACCCGCGAGTATCTGTGCGGAGATCGGCCAGGGCCCGGCCGATCCTGCCTGAACGGCGTAGCCATCCATCGCCGAATTAGCGTGTGAGGGGAGGCTGTGTGGCGCTACGACCGCTTCTCCAACCGTGCGCCCCGCGAGCTCTGCAAGCCCGACCGGTTCTGTGTCGAGCAGACGCACAGCCGCAATCACGCGCGCCCGAGCCTCGTCGACGGGCACTCGTTCGTGTGGGAGTTCAGTGGTCATGTTTCGGTGAAAGTTACGAGTCTGGCTCGTCGGTCATGGTATACAGCGATGGTGCTCGTGCCTAACCGCCAGACCGAAACTCGACAATGACTGAACCCATCGCCGGACGCTACCGCCCTGTCGCCCCGTTGCCAGCCCTTGGTGGTGTGGCGCGTGAGCTTGCGGTAGACCAGGTCGCCGACCACCGTGTCGCCGTCGCCCGCATCGCGGGTGGTGCCCAGGCCGCGTCGGTCGAACGTCTCCTTGAGGCAGTCAAGGCAACGCGTCAGTCCAGCCTCGCACCGGTGCTCGACGTCGTTCGTCTTGACGACGACACGATCGTCCACGTTGAGGCTCAGGCCGACGGGCCTCTCTTGAGTGGCGCCGTCATGCTGCCGCAGGCCAGTGCCGTGTTGGTCGCCGCGGATGTTGCCGATGCCCTCGCGGCACTTCACGCTGCCGGTCTGACCCACGGAGGGCTAGCACCTGACGCTGTCGTGTTGGATGCCTCCGGACGACCTGTTGTGATGGGCGCGGGTCTCGGGACTGCGATGGCGATCTCGTCAGGCGCGCCCGCCCCGACGGCTTCCGACGACATGCGGGCACTCGGCGCGATTCTCTATCTGCTGGTGACAGGTCGCGAGGCGACGCAGCCGCCAGCCTCACCCGCCAGCCTCGCGTCCGGCATCGCGCCGGCACTCAATGGCCTGATGCTCGCGCTGCTCTCCGACGACGCCCGCCGCCCGCCGCCGCCTGCCGCACTCGTTTCGGAACGCCTGCGCGTGATGGCCGGTGTGGAATTGCCGATCGATCTGATGCCCGCACCGGTCGCGCAGCCACCGCTTCCGACGACACCGCGCCGCGGTATCTCGGATGCTGGCCTTGCCGCGATTGTCGGTGGTATCGCGCTCTTGGCGATCGTGTTGGCTGTCGCCGCCATCAACGGTGGTGGTCTGCTCAACAATGATTCGTCGTCCAGTTCGGGCAACGACACGGGAATCCCGACCTTCACGCTGCCGCAGCCTGATTCGCTGACGCTGACGGTGACGGGCGACACGCTGCCCTTGCCGGGTGTCGTCACCGACACGGGTGTTACGGATACCGCTCCGATCGATACCTTCCAGGTCTTTACGGATACGACGGCCTCAGTTCCTGCGGTGACGGATACGGCTCCCATGACCACGGCGACGCTGACCGCACCCGAGGCGACACTCCAGATCAACTAGGCGTGGGACCGCCGGTAGCCCCGTCGGTTTGCCGATCGGCTGGACCTATGACGGACTGTCTTCTGCGTCGCTGAGCAGTAGGCGCGGGAGCACGCCCACCTCGCCTACCCTTTCAACGTGTTCCCTGAGAGCCGACCACGCCGTAATCGCCGTACACCTGGGCTCCGCGCCATGCTGCGCGAGACCACGCTGACGCCCGCGCAGCTGATTCTGCCGATGTTCGTGTTGCCCGGTGAAGGTCGGCGCGAGCCGATTGGCGCGTTGCCCGGTGTCGATCGTGTGACGCCAGATCTGGCCGCCGAACTCGCAGTCGAGGCGGCGGCGCTCGGCGTCAGCGGCGTGTTGCTGTTTGGCCTCCCCGACGAGAAGGATGCCGAGGGCACGTCTGCCTGGGACTCAAACGGTCCTACCCCAACGGCGGTGCGCGCGATCCGTTCGGCAGCGCCCGGCCTCGTGATCGCCACCGATGTCTGCCTGTGTCAGTACACGAGCCACGGCCACTGTGGATTAGTGGGTTCGAACGGTGAGATTCTCAATGACGCCTCGCTACCAGCACTCGGCCGCGCGGCAGTCGCGCACGCCCGTGCCGGCGCCGACCTTGTCGCACCCTCGGACATGTTCGATGGTCGTATTGGGGTGATCCGCGACGCGCTTGACGAGGAGGGCTTCGCCGAATCCGTTGGCATCTTGGCCTACTCCTCGAAGTTCGCCTCTGCCCTCTACGGTCCGTTCCGTGACGCCGCACACTCGACTCCTTCTGCGGGTGATCGTCGTTCCCATCAACTCGATCCGGCAAATCGCATCGAGGCCGTCCGGGAGGGACTGATCGACGAAGAGGAGGGGGCTGACATGTTGATGGTCAAACCCGCAATCACCGCACTCGATGTGATCTCTGACCTCTCGCAACAGAGTGATCTCCCCGTGCTCGCGTACCAGGTATCGGGTGAGTACGCGATGTTGCGCCACGCCGCCGACGCTGGCGCCTTCGCCTTCGATGCCGCGATGATGGAGTCACTACTTTCGATCCGCCGTGCGGGTGCTCGTGCGGTCATCACCTATAGCGCCTTGGACGTTGCACGATGGCTGGCGTAGGTACCTCGTCGCGCGTCGATCGCATTGTCGAGACGGCTGCAGTGAGTAGCGCGATCTGGGCGCGCGCCGTACTCGATCCGTCCGAGCGCGATGGCGAAGACCTGTTCGGCCCGATTGCCGGCGAAGCCTTTGCGGACGGCGTCGAGACGATCTACGAGGGTTACCTTGTTCACCATGCCCCGCGCGGTCGCACCTTTGCGGCGCCCGACCGTGAGCAGGCGTTGCTCCTTGGTGATTACCTCTACGCCACGGGCCTCGTTCAGGTCTGTGCCGCTGGCGATGTCGAGGCGATCGCCGCACTCGCCGACCTTGTCTCCTTGGCCGCCCACCTGCGGGCGGAGGGAGGAGTGGTCGTCGACGCCGAGTTGTGGCTCGCGACGGCACGCCATCTGGCCGGACCGCGCGATGAGGCGCTCTTCAACGCACGCGAAGCACTGCGTAACGGCGATCCCACGATCCTCTGTGCGTTGGTCGCGGATGCGGATGCGACGGGTCCGCTGGTGGAGCACCGACGCCTGATGGGAGACGCTCGATGAACGGCCCCAAGGATCTCCGCGCCTGGATCGAACTGCTGCGTCGTGAGGGCGAGCTCGTCGAGATCACGCAGGAGGTCGACCCGTATCTCGAGATTACGGAGATCGCCGATCGCGTGCTCAAGGGCGGGGGCCCTGCGATCTTGTGCAGCAACGTCAAGGGTTCGAAGATTCCACTGCTGATCAACCAGTTCGGCACGGAGCGGCGAATGCTGCTGGCGCTCGGTCGAGACGAATTCGATTCGATTGGTGACGAGATTGCCGAGCTGCTCGAACTGAAGCCGCCGGACGGACTCAAGGACAAGGTGCAGGCGCTGCGTCGCCTCAAGGGTGTCGCCGATGCGCGTCCGAAGGTCGTGCGCTCCGGTGCCTGTCAGGAGGTCGTCTGGCCCGAGCCGGATCTCGATCTTCTGCCGATCCAGTTCCAGTGGCCCGACGATGGTGGCCCCTACATGACGCTTGCCAATGTGATCACGAAGGACCCCGTCACCGGCGGTCGCAACGTCGGCATGTACCGACTGCAGAAGCACGGCAAGCACGAACTGGGCCTGCACTGGCAGATGCACAAGGACGGCGCTGCCGACCACCGGGAGGGCGAGGGGCGTATGGAAGTCGCGCTCGCGCTCGGGACCGATCCGATCACGACCTACTCGGGTTCGATGCCGCTGCCCAAGCACATCGACGAGTACATGATTGCCGGCTGGCTACGAGATAAACCCATCGATTTGGTCCAGTGCAAGACCGTCGACATTCAGGTGCCAGCCAACGCCGAGATCATCATCGAGGGCTATTGCGTTCGGGGCGAGACAAAGCCGGAGGGCCCGTTTGGCGACCACACGGGCTACTACACGCCGGTCGATGACTTTCCGGTCATGCACGTCACGGCGATTACGTCGCGCCGCGATCCGATCTACCCGTCAATCGTGGTCGGCCCGCCGCCGTGCGAGGACCTCTGGCTCGGTAAGGCGACGGAGCGGATCTTCCTACCAGCCGTGCGCGTGACGCTCCCCGAGGTTGTCGATTACGACATCCCCTACGCCGGCACGTTCCATAACTGCGTGATCGTGTCGATTCAGAAGCGCTTCCCTGGACACGCGCAAAAGGTGATGAGCGCGATCTGGGGAACAGGTCTCCTGTCGTTGACGAAGGCCGTGATCGTGGTCGACGAGTGGGTCGACGTGCACAACTACACGGAGGTCGTCTGGCAACTCGGGGCCAACGTCGATCCTGCCCACGACATTCTGATGTCCTACGGTCCGATTGATCAGCTCGACCATGCTGCGCGCATCAAGGCGCTCGGAGGCAAGATCGGCTTCGATGCGACGGCATCGTGGGAGGGTGAAGGGTACGACCGTGGCTGGCCCGAGGTCAACCGGATTCCCGCTGAGGTCAAGGCACAGGTCGATGCGCGGTGGGCCTCGTTTGGCATCGAGATGCCGGGCAGGGTCCGCTAGATGGCTACTCCGGTGACAACGCTGGGTATGCTCGCAGACGGAGATTACGACGGATGACTCTGCCCAAGGACACGATGAACGTGGAACGAACAGACGAGGAATGGCGCCAGGTTTTGACGCCGGAGCAGTACGCCGTACTGCGCCAGCAGGGGACCGAGCCGCCGTTTACCGGCGCCTACGTCGATGACCACACGCCGGGTGTCTATGCCTGCGCGGGCTGCGGGACAGAGCTCTTTCACTCGGACGACAAGTTCGATTCGGGCACCGGCTGGCCGAGTTTTACGCGCCCCGTGCTCGACGACAACGTCGGGTCGCGCGAGGACAGCACGCACGGCATGCGACGCATCGAGGTCGTCTGCAAGAGCTGCGGCGGCCATCTCGGCCACGTCTTCCCGGATGGTCCAGGGCCAACAGGAATGCGTTACTGCATCAATTCGTGCTCGCTTCAGCACGTCGAAACGAGTGCAAAATGACGGACCAGATGATTGTGCGTTTCGTGGCGACTTTGACATCACACGGGCACCGCCCCCAAGATACCTACGTGACTGGAGGCATTGCACGTGGCTGAGAACGATTCTGAGCGAGCTGGAGCATCGTCGTATGGCGACCCGGCGGACCCCCGCGCGATCATTAGTCGCAGCAAATTCCTGACGGGCGCAACCGTCGGCCTTGGTGGCCTGATCGGTGTTGCCGTCGCCGTACCCGTCGTGGGCTTTGTGCTCGGACCCTCCTTTGCGAAAGAGGACTGGTACTGGACAAGCTTTGGCCCGGTCGACAATAAAGAGTTCAAGTCAGGCACCTACACCCCAGTGGTGTTCGAGCGAGGCAAGCTTGGCGAGCTCGATCGTCGCGTTGCGTACATTCGCCGTGACGGTGCCGAGACGTTCACGATCATTTCGAACACGTGCATGCACCTTGGCTGCCCCGTGCAGTTCAAGACGACGAACTTCGCCTGCCCGTGCCACGGCGGCCAGTACGACACCGAAGGCGCCCGCACGGCCGGCCCGCCGGTACGACCGCTCAACCGGTTCGAGTACAAAGTCGAAGCCGGCACGCTCTACGTGGGTCGCGTCTTCGCGACCCAAGAGGTCGACGGCAAAGTCGTCATGACCGACACCTTCAAGCTTCCCGGTGAGCCCGTTGGTGGGCTCCTCGGTTGGCTCTACCCAACCCCGTCCTGAGGCAGGAGAACACCATGTCCACACTGTTGCCGCCTCCTGGCGAAATCGCGATGATCCCGGTCGACTGGGTCGAAGAGCGCTCCGGCGCGATCTCGTTTGGCAAGTTCATGCTCTTCCGCAATGTCCCTAAGGACATCTCGTGGTTGCAGACGCTCGGCTCCGCACTGATCACCGTCTTCATCCTGCAGAGCACGACGGGCATTCTGCTGGCGATGTACTACCAGCCCGATCCCGACACCGCGTGGAACACGATCAAGTGGATCACCGACGATGCCACGCTCGGCTGGCTCGTTCGCGGTATGCACAAGTGGGGTTCGTCCGTGATGGTGGTGCTGCTCTTCTTGCACATGGGCCGAACGTTCCTCTTCGGTGCCTACAAGTATCCGCGCGAAATGACGTGGATCACCGGCGCGATCATCTTCATCCTCGTGATGGGTATGTCGTTTACCGGCTACCTGCTGGTGTTCGACGAGCGGGCCTACTGGGCCACGATCGTCGGCGTGAACATCAACGGTACGGCGCCGATTCTCGGACCGGCACTGTCGTACATCCTGATGGTGGGACCCCAGATCAGCACGCACACGCTCTCGCGTTTCTATGCGCTCCACATGCTGGTGTTGCCGAGCGCGATTGGCGGACTGATCTTCGTACATATGTTGCTCGTCGTCCGGCTCGGCGTGACATCGCCACCCTGGTCGCGCATGCAGCCGACGGAGGGTGACGTCTAATGCCACGCCTAACTGCACGCGAACGCCGCGAGGCATATCAGCGGGAGTACTCCTTCCAGAAGCGCCATGGCAAGCCGTTCTTCCCGAACGCTGTCTTCCATGACACGATCGTCAGCCTGATCGTCGTTGCCCTGATCATGGGCATGGCAGTTCTCTGGCACGCACAGTTTGGTGCGGTTCCAGGAGCGGCAACGGCTGAGCGCATTGGTGGCATGCTCGGACCCGCCTATGAGGCCAAGGCTGATCCTGGTGTCCTCGGCTACGACCCGCGTCCGGACTGGTACTTCTTCTTCCTGTTCGAGTTGCTTCGTATCTTCAAGACGCCTCAGCTCTTGATCGTCGGCTCGATCATCATCCCGACGATCTGGATGGTGCTCCTGATCGGCTGGCCGTTCATCGACCGCAATCCTGATCGTCGGCTCTCGCGCCGCCCGATCGCCCTTGCGCTGGGTGTGACGGTGCCGATCATTCTGCTGACGTTGACGTTCTACGGCTCCAAGGCACCGGGTGCTGCGGGCCAGGCGTCGACAGAGCCAGGCGCAGCCGCCTTTGCGGGTGGCGCCTGTTCGACCTGCCACACGCTCGCGAACGCGGGTACGGCTGGCAACGTTGGGCCGGTGCTCGATGACATCAAGCCGGACTACGCCACGGCACTGAGCTTCATCACCAACGGCAAGGGTGGCATGCCGTCCTTCAAGGGCACCTACACCGCCGATGAGATCTCGTGTCTTGCGGGCTACGTCTCAACGTGGGCTGCTGCGAAGGGAACGACGCCAGGTCCGAATGCGGCCTCCGCGAAGGCAACCTATCCGGCCTCCTGCACCAAGGCGGGTGGCCTGTTTACTGGCACCGCCACGAATGCGGTCGGTCCCTAGCCCTACGAGGCACAACGTTTTTGATGGTGGCGACGGCCGGGTGGCAACACCCGGCCGTTCGTCGTTTTCGGGCAACTCGAACGGGCGAGCGAAAAATTGGGCGTGGTCCGGAGCGGCCGTGTGGACGCGTGGAGCGAATCACCTAGCGGGGCAAACCCCCGTACTGTCGTATCCTGCACGCAACGCCCGTTACTGACTATGCGAGTCTTCCTCGGAATCACTGGCGCCTCTGGCGCACCGTATGCCGCCCGCGTGCTCGCGGGGTTGGCCGCCGCTGGGGCCGAGGTCGGCGTCTGCGCCTCCAAGGCCGCGGGTGAGGTGATCGCGTGGGAGGTCTACCGCGACCGTTCGATTCCCGGCCCTGAGGCAATCCAACGCCTGATCACGGAGCACGGCGGCGATAACACGACGCTCTACGGGGAAGAGGACTGGTTCTCTCCGTACGCCTCGGGCTCCGCCAAGGTTGACGCCTACGTGATCTGCCCGTGTTCGATGGCCACGTGCGGCACGATCGCCTCGACGAGTCAGGCCAACCTAATCCATCGTGCTGCCGGCGTAGCGCTCAAGGAGCGCCGCAAGTTGATCATCGTCCCGCGCGAATCTCCACTTTCTCTGTTGCACCTCCGCACCCTCACCACGCTGGCCGAGGCGGGCGCGATTATCGCACCGGCGATGCCCGTCTTCTATACCCACCCGGACACGCTCGGGGACGCGATCGATTTCGTCGCGGGCCGCGTGCTCGACCTGTGCGGTATCGACAACGAACTCCTGCCACGCTGGGGCGCGGACGCGTGAGCACCGACAATCTTCCCGTCAAGTACAGCGCCGAAGAGGGCACGCTGCCTCCTGAGCGCGTCCAGGCGATGTTCGATCGCATTGCCCGTCCGTACGACGCGATGAATCGCGTGATGACCGCTGGACTCGATGTGCGCTGGCGTCGTCTCGCTGCCGATGCGACCGAGGTCGGCGCGGGTGCGAGCGTGCTCGACTGTTGCTGTGGCACCGCGGACCTCACGCTTGAGCTCGCCAAGCGCGTCGGCCCGAGTGGTGAGGTAGTTGGTCTGGATTTCGCCGAGCGCATGCTCGATCGTGGTCGCATCAAGATCGCCAAGCGTGGCGTCGACCAGGCCTCGTTGATCCACGGTGATGCACTCGACCTCCCCTTCGAAGACGACCGTTTCGCAGCAGCGACGGTGGCCTTTGGCATTCGCAACGTTGCCGATCTTGCTCTCGGCTTTCGCGAACTCGTGCGCGTCGTTCGCCCAGGTGGCAAGGTGGTGTGTCTCGAGATCACGACGCCCGAGTCTGGCGTCGTCTCGAAGTTTCATTCGCTCTGGTTTGACCGTCTCGTGCCTGGCGTCGGCCGATTGGTCGATAAGCAGAACGCGGCCTACACCTACCTGCCTGCTTCGGTCAAGCGGTTTCCGGGCACCACGAGCCTTGCGCACGTGATGTACGAGGCTGGACTCGACGACGTGCGCTTCCGCACGCTAGGCGGCGGGATCGTGGCGCTGCACGTTGGCACCGTTCGTCGGAGCGACGGATGAGCACCATCACCTACGCCGATCTGTTGGCGCTCCCCGGCATTAGTGACTACCTCAAGCGCGTTGAGCAACGATTGGCAGACGATGTCGCCTGGGTTGGCGGCTCGACAGCCGCCACAGCGGCCGAGACACTGGCGGCGGGCGGCAAGCGCCTTCGTCCTCTGCTTGTGCTGCTCTCCTCGCCAGCCTCCGGGCAGTCCGAGGAGAACCTCGTCCGGGCCGGCAGCGCAGTCGAGCTCGTGCACATGGCGACGCTCGTCCACGACGATGTGCTCGACCACGCCTCGCTCCGCCGTGGACGCCCGACGGTGTGGGCGCAACATGGCGATCGCATCGCGGGAGCAACCGGCGACTTTCTGTTTGCCCGTGCGTTTGCTGTACTCGCCGAGACGAACGACATGGAGAGCCTTGTGTTGCTGGCACAGGCTGCACTCGGCCTGTCGGAAGGGGAGGCGCTGCAGATGCTGCAGACGCGCCGCCCCGAGACGACACCGGAACAGTATTTCGAGCGCTGCACACTCAAGACCGGGCGCCTGTTCGCAGCGGCCTGCGGGCTCGGTGGTCGCCTCGGCGGTCTCGGCGATGCCGATGCCGCGGCGCTCGCCGAATACGGGCGCCTGCTCGGCCTCGCCTTCCAGGTGGCCGACGACATTCTCGACTGTGACGGTCTCTCTTCCACGACCGGCAAGGTGCTCGGCACCGACCTGATCGGCGGTACGGCAACGTTGCCGCTGCTCTACGCCGCGCGGATCGACGCCGAAATTGCCGAGGCGTTGCGTCGCGAACCAGAGCCCGCAGCCGTGCTTCCACTCTTGGCTCGCGTCGGCGAATTGGGCGCGCTTGATGAGGCACGCGATACTGCCCGCGAGCTTGTACGGACGGCCGAAGAGGCCCTCGATCTCATTACTGGCGACCTCGATACAACACCGCTGCGGATGGTCGTCCGCGGTGTTGTCGACCGCGATACATAGAACACCACCGACGGGAATCTGGCATGGCAACCATCACGCGCAATACGGAACTCCAGGAGATTCGCGAGAAGGTCGTCGCGGGCGAGCGCCTCGACCTCGACGACGGCATCACGCTGCTCGAGTCACACGATGTGCTCGAACTCGGTGCCCTCGCCGACCTTGCCCGCCGCCAACGCGGTGGCACGGACGACGTCTTCTTCGTCAACAACCTGTACCTCAACTACACGACGATCTGTCGAGTCAAGTGCAAGTTCTGCGCCTTTGCGCGCACGTCGAAGCAGGCCGACGCGGTCATGTGGGACATCGACGACCTCGTCGCGCACGCGCAAGAGGTGCGTTCGACGCAGGACTTCACCGAGATCCACATGGTCGGTGGCGAGAACCCGCACCTCGATTTCCAGTACTACGTCGACATCACGGCGGCGCTCAAGAAGGGTCTGCCTGGTGTAGATCTCAAGCTCTTTACCGCCTCCGAGATCCATCACATGACGCGCACCTCCGACCTCAATCATGAGGAGGTGCTGCGGGCACTGATCGACGCCGGTCTCGACACCCTGCCGGGTGGTGGCGCCGAGGTCTTCTCGCCGCGTGTGCGCAAGATCATCGCGCCGGGCAAGGAGCCGGGTGCACAGTGGCTCGAGACCCATCGGATCGCGCACAACCTTGGTCTCAAGACGCACTGCACGATGCTGTACAACCACGTCGAGACCTACGAGGAGCGCATCGAGCACCTGTTGGCGCTGCGCGAACTGCAAGACGAGACCGGGGGCTTCATGGCCTTCATCCCGCTGCCGTTCCACCCGCAGAACACGGTCTTCGAGCGCCGCGGCTGGAAGTTCTCGACCGGCCAGGACGACCTCAAGATGATCGCCGTCTCGCGCCTGATGCTCGACAATATCGAGCACGTCAAGGCGTACTGGATCATGATCTCCACGCCGCTCGCCCAGGTCGGCCTCTCGTTTGGTGCCAATGACATTCAGGGCACCGTCGTCGAAGAGAAGATCGCCCACGCAGCCGGTGCTGTGACGCCGACGGAGGAGAAGGTTGCCGACCTCGTCCGCGTCATTCAGGAGGCCGGCAAGGTCCCCGTTCAGCGCGACACGTTCTACAACGAGTTGCGGCGGTGGGATCGGTGAACCCCCTTCGCGTCGGCCGGGTTGATTTCATCAATACCTTCCCGCTGGCGTGGTCGCTCGAGCATCGACTCGAGCCGGGCACGATCGAGGAGACGCTGGCTGTTCCGACGGCACTCAACGCGCTGCTCGCTGCGGGCGAGCTGGATGTCGCCAACGTCTCCAGCATTGCCTACGCCCACAATGCGGCGGACTGGGTTTTGCTGCCGTCGATTTGCATCGCCTCTGAGGGCGAGGTCGACTCGGTCAACCTCGTCACGGATGTCCCTCTGCCAGCCATCACCTCGATTGCCGTGACGGCCAAGAGTGCCGCGTCGGTTGCGCTGGTGCGAGTGTTGTTCCCGAGAGCGGAGATCCGTGCCGAGGGTCATTCGGCGGACGCAACGCTCTTGATCGGTGACGAGGCCTTGCGCTCGGCCATCGAAGACCCAACGCCGCACCACGATCTCGGCGAACTCTGGTTTGAGCGCACCGGGCTACCGATGGTCTTCGCCGTCTGGGCTGCGCGGAGGACCGTCGCTGTCGACCGGCTTCTTGCTCTCGACCACGCGCTCGCCTCGGCAGTTGCCGATGCCTCAGAGCACGCCGCATTGGTCGCCGAGGCCGCTGCCGAGCGTTACAACTTCCCCGCCGGCTACCTCGCCCGCTACTTCGAGCACCTCCACTACGGCTTTAGCGACCGCAAGCGCGAGGGATTGCAGCGATACTTCGCACTAGCCGCAGAAGCGGGCATCATCGATTCGGTTCCCACACTCGAGTTCGCGGGAACAACGCAAGGAGCAAGGCGCTAATGGCCGTCGTCGATTCCACTCGCACCGTCACCGAGATTCTCGATCGTGTGCTCGCGGGCGAGCGGCTGTCCGATGCTGATGCGCTGACCTTGATGCAATCGCGCGACCTCGTCTCGATTGGCGCCGCCGCGAACGAGATCCGTAATCGCAAGGCGAATCCGGGTGAGGTCACGTACATCGTCGACCGCAATATCAACTACACGAACGTCTGCGTGACGGACTGCAACTTCTGCGCCTTCTACCGTAAGCCCGGCGATACGCGCGAGGGCTACGTGCTGCCGAAGCGCATCATCTTCGCGAAGATCGAAGAGACGATCGCAGTTGGTGGAACCGGCTGTCTGATGCAGGGTGGCCACAACCCCGAGCTGTCGATCGAGTGGTACGAGGACCTGTTCCGCGACATCAAAGAGCGCTATCCGAAGTTCCACATGCATGCTCTGTCGCCCCCCGAGGTGACGTACATCGCGCGCCGCGCCGATCTCTCCCTCGCCGACACGATCTCGCGCCTGCGCGATGCTGGTCTCGACTCGATCCCGGGTGGCGGCGGCGAGGTTCTCGTCGATCGCGTGCGCAAGATCCTCGCTCCGAAGAAGACGAAGAGCGACGAGTGGCTCGAGGTCATGCGCCAAGCACACCGCCAGGGCATGACGACCTCCGCCACGATGATGTACGGGCACGTCGAGACGCTCGAGGAGCGCGTCGAGCACTTCCGACGCATCCGCGAACTCCAGGACGAGGTCCCGGGCTTCCGCGCCTTCATCTCCTGGACGTTCCAGCCCGATAACACCGAACTTGGCAAAACCGTCAACCAGACGCCAACTTCGTTTGAGTACCTGTTGGTCCAAGCTGTCTCGCGCCTCTACTTCGACAACATCCCGCACATTCAGTCGTCGTGGGTGACGCAGGGCATGAAGATCGGTCAGGTTGCCTTGCACTTCGGCGCCGACGATCTCGGCTCCGTGATGCTCGAGGAGAACGTCGTCTCCAGTGCCGGTACGACGTACCGCGCCACCAGCGAGGACTTCTGCCGGATCATTCGCAACGCGGGCTATAAGCCGATCCAGCGCGACACGTACTACCGGGTCGTCAATGACGATCCCGAGGCGTCGTTGCGCAAGGCTGAGCCAGCCACCGCCTAGTCCGAGTGGCCGCGTCTACGCGGTCGTGATGCTGGCCCCGCGTAACAGCCAGAGCCGGTGCATAATCGCGCCACCAAGGATCGCCAGTCCGATCAGGGCGAGGTACGGCTGGATTGGCGCGAACCAGGCGAGCGCACCGGTCGTACCGAGTGCGAGTACCACGACGTGATTACACGTTGGGCAGCCGACCGCCAAGTAGGTGAGCGCGCCACCGACGATGCCGGTGCGTGTCGCGGGTCGACAGCTGGAGGGGCGAGGGAGCGCGATCAACACGCCGGCCAAGACAGCGGTCAGAATCGCGACCGGCCAGGCCCAGCTCGTCGGCTCGACCTGACGACCGAAGAGAGGGTTGGGGATTAGGTCTGTTGGGATCGTGATCACGAGCAGCGTAAAGAGGCCAACGCCAACCACCAAGGCGAGGCGCCGGGCGCTCATCGCTAGCGGTCTTCGATGCGCAGAAACGGTGCGCTCTGGTTGAGCGACAGGCTGACCTTGCCCGCCACCAGGCGGATCAGATCGTCGCCGAGCAACTCTTTGCGCCAGCCCTGGCCGAGCGGCAAGGTCGAAAGATCTTCGCCGGCCACGACCGCCTCGAGGAAGCGATCGAGATCGGCACGGTTGGCAACGAGCTCGGGTGCGAGATCGGCGTCGATGCAGCGAATGCGCGCCATCGGCACGGCGAGCGTGGCCACGGCCTCGACCTGCTTAGCGATGCGCTGAGGGACGGAACGCTCTGCGGGTGGCGGTGTGCGCGTCAGACCATTGGCGACCGCAGCCAGTAGCTCCACGGTATCGCGTTCGCCGAGGCTCTTACCCATCCCGCGAATCTGTTGCAGGTCGTTGGCAGAGCGCGGCATCGCGCGCGCCACCTCAACGACGGTCGGGTCCTTCATCACCCAGCCAGCCGGCTGGTCGCGACGGCGAGCGGACGTCTCGCGCCACGCGGCGACATCGACCAGCACAGCCTGCGCCTGTGGCGAGAGACGGCCACGACGCTGCACCTTGCGCCAGGCGCGTTCGGGGTCGCCGCCAGCACTGTCGGCAGAGCAGAAGCGACGGGTAATCTCGGCAGCAGCCCACTCGGATCGGCCTCGCTCGGCAAGCGATGCGCGAAGCGCGGCCACGAGCGGTGCGAGGTAGCGGACGTCGTCGGCGCCGTAGAGCATCTGTGTCTCTTTGAGGGGCCGGCGGCTCCAGTCGGAGAACGTCTCGTTGTGATCGAGGCGCACCTTCAAAACGGCCTCGAGCAGACGGTCGAGGCTGGCGCTGGCCGTCAGACCAATAAAACCCGCGGCAATCTGCGTGTCGAAGACGTTGGCTGGCAGCGTGCCGAAATGCAGCCCGAAGGCGATCAGATCGGCGGACGGCGCGTGCATCAACTTCTCGACGGCGGGATCGGCGATCAGCTCGCCGAGCGGCTCAAGTGGTGCGCCAGCAAGCGGGTCGATCAGCCAAATCTCGTCGCCAACCCCAACCTGGACGAGGCACAGTTGGGGTGCATACGTCTTCTCCCAGAGGAACTCCGTGTCGAGTGTGCAGGTGCCTGCCTGGCGCGCCGCAGCGGTGACCTCGTCGACGCCAGCGGCATCCGTAACCATGCGTGGCATCTCCGACACGCGCACAGCCTACCGCCCCATCCCGATGGGGGCGGTATCCTGCCGTTTATGTCTGTACCACTGATGGATTTGCGTGGCCAATGGGAGCCGCTCCACGACCGAATTTCGGCTGCCGTTGACGAGGTTATTCGTAGCGGCGTTTTTATCCTCGGTCCAAACGTCAAGGCCTTTGAGGCCGAAACTGCCGCTGATATTGGTGTTGCGCATGCGGTTGGCGTTGCCAATGGCACCGATGCCTTGATCCTTGCCTTGCGCGCCTACGACATCGGCGTGGGCGACGAGGTCATCTGCCCGGCCTATACCTTCTACTCGACTCCCGAATCGATCGGCGCGGTGGGTGCAACGCCGGTCTTTGCTGATATCGATGGCCTCACGTTTCAGCTCGATCCGGCCGCTGTCGAGGCTGCTGTTACGGAGCGCACCCGAGCGATCATGGCCGTCCATCTGTTCGGGCACCCCGCACCGATGACGGAGCTTCGAGCAATCGCGGATCGTCACAATCTGATTCTGATCGAAGACGCGGCCCAGTCCTACGGTGCCTCACTCAACGGTGTTCGCTGCGGTGCGATTGGCGACATCGCCACGTTCTCGTTCTTTCCCACCAAGAATCTCGGTGGTTTTGGCGATGGCGGTCTTGTCACCACGAACGATGCCGAGATCACCGAGCGAATCCGCGAGTTGCGCTTCCACGGTTCGAAAGACAAGCGCACGTTTACGCAGATCGGGATGAACTCCCGACTCGACGAGCTGCAGGCCGCGATCTTGCGCGTCCTGCTTCCCGAGCTGGCCGGCTGGAACGATATGCGCCAAGCCGCTGCGGCGCGCTACGCCGAGCTTGGTCTCGACCGTTTTGTCGAACTGCCGGGCACGGCATCAGGAGCCGACCCGATTTACCACCTCTACGTCGCTCGCTGTCAGGATCGCGAGGCAGTACAGACTGCATTGAAGGCGGCGGAGGTGGGTAACGTCGTCTACTACGACACGCCACATCACCTCCAGCCGGTCTTCGCCGACCTCGGCTACGCAGTCGGAAGCCTGCCGGAGACTGAGCGTGCTGCCCGCGAGTGTCTTGCTTTGCCGATGTACCCAACGCTGCCCCCGGCCGATCAGGCGACGCTTGTCGGCGCGCTCGAGGCCGCGTTGGCACCGATCGCGTAAGGCGCAATGCGCGTCTGGATCGACCTCACCAACGCGCCACACGTGCTGGTGTTGGCACCGCTCGTGCGCGTACTGGAGGCCCGCGGTGCGACGGTCGAGTTGACGGCGCGACCCTACGGGCAGACGGCCGAACTAGCCGCCATGCACGGACTCAACGTGGAAGAGATCGGCAGCCACGGTGGGCGCTCGCGATTTGGGAAGGGTCGTGCGGCTGCCGGGCGGGTACATGCCCTGCGGCGCTGGGCAAAGGGGCGCACCTTCGACGCGGGGCTCGCGCACGGCTCGACGGATCAGCCCGTCGTTGCGCGCCTGCTGGGCTTTCCTGCCGTCACCATGTTCGATTACGAGGGCGCCCGCTTGCAGCATGGCGTCAACTGTCGGCTGGCCTCGCGAGTCCTAATCCCCGACGCGATCCCTGTCGAGGCGATCACGGCTCATGGAGCGAGGGCCTCGCAGGTCGTGCGATTTCCGGGGCTTAAGGAGGAGTACGCGCTATGGGGGTTCGAAGCCGATCCGTCGGTGCGCGAGAGCCTCGGCGTTCGCGCCGAAGCCCTGCTCGCGATCATGCGGCCACCGCCCGAGCTCGCGCTCTACCACCGTACCGACAACCCGCTCTTCGACCAGGTGCTGAAAACGCTTTCGGCAGACCCTCGTGTCGACCAAGTCGTCTTGCCGCGGACGGCAGAGCAGGGTGCGGCGGTCCGCGCACTCGACCTGCCGCGCGTGATTGTGCCCGAGCACGCTGTCGATGCCCGTAGCCTTGTCGCGACGGCCGACCTCGTCATCTCGGCGGGGGGTACGATGAATCGCGAGGCCGTCGTGCTCGGGACGCCCGTCTGGACGACCTTTGCAGGAACGCTCGGTGCCGTCGATCGTGCCCTGATTGCGGACGGACGACTCCAGCAGTTGACGCGCGTGGAGGATCTCGTGATTGCTCCTCGGAAGCCAGCGGCTGCACCAACGCTGCGGGATCCCGCGCTGCTGGTGGATCTGGCACTCGACGGCCTCGTCTAACCCAGCGGGATCAACTCAGGCTTGGAGTTGGCCTGAGGACACAACAAGTGCGCACTTGTCGTGTCCGCCTCCGTTATCGAACCGTCGCATAGGGCGCGCAGGGGATCCGTCACGCACCTATAATGATTGCTGATATGCGTTTCCCTTCCTGGCATCGGCTCGGTCATCTAGCTGCTGACGCTGCCGTCGCAGCAGCGGCGTGGTGGCTCGCGTTCCAATTGCGCTTCGAAGTGATGCCAATCTGGGCAAATACGCTGTTTTGGGCGACCTTACCCTGGGTGATCGTGCTGACGGTTGCCGTCTTCGTGCTCAATGGCCTCTATACGCGCTGGTGGCGCTACGTCTCGCTGCGCGACGTTCGGCTCTTGCTCCGTGCCTCACTGATCGCCGTCGTCGTGGTGGCGCTCTACGCCACACTGTTTCCACCGGTTCCAGCGACTCCGCCCCGTGGTGTGCTGGTTATTTACTTTCTCCTGCTGCTGCTGGGCACGGTCGGCGTCCGCGCGATTGCCCGCACAATTCTCGAGGGTCGCGGCACGCTGTTTCCGCGTGGCCGTGAGGTGCTCGTCGTCGGCGCTGGCGACGCCGGTTCGGTGATCGTCCGGGAAATGCTCGCCAATCGCTCGCTCCGGATGACGCCAATTCGGCTCTGTGACGACGATCCCCGCAAGCAGGGCATGCGCCTTCACGGCGTCAAGGTTGACGGCACGACGCACGACCTCGCCGCGATTATTAAGGCCTCACCTCCCGACGAGGTCGTGATCGCAATGCCCGGCGCCGACGGCACCGCGCGCCAGCGTGTCGTTGATGCCTGTCGGCGTGCCGGCGTACCGGTCAAGACACTGCCAGGTCTCTACGACCTGCTCGACGGGGACCCAAACCTATTGCGCCGCCTCCGAGAAGTTCGCGTCGAGGACATTCTCGGGCGTCAGCCCGTCAACCTCGACCTCGCCTCAATGGGTGGATATCTGGCGGGCGAATCGGTCGTCGTGACGGGCGCGGGTGGCTCGATTGGCTCGGAGCTCGTGCGGCAGATCAGTCGCCTGTCGCCGGCGCGGCTGACCTTGATTGATCATGCGGAAGACAACCTCTTCCAAATCGATCAGTGGTTGCGCGAGCACGAGATTGCCAATGTCGTCTCGTGTGTGGCTGACGTCAAGGACTCGGACCGCATGCGCAAGATCCTTGCCGAGGCCAAGCCGAGTGTGATCTTCCACGCCGCCGCTTATAAGCACGTGCCACTCATGGAGGCTAATCCGTTTAGCGCCCTGCGCAACAACGTCATTGCCACGCGTGCACTCGCCGAGATTGCCGCCCATGCTGGCGTCGAGCGCTTTGTGCTCGTGTCGACCGATAAGGCCGTCATTTCCGAGACCGCGATGGGAGCCTCCAAGGCGCTCTGCGAATACGTCGTTGAGGCCGAGGCGCAGCAGTACCCCGACACGCGTTTTATGGCCGTCCGCTTCGGCAACGTCCTCGGTTCGTCCGGCTCGGTGATTCCGACCTTCCGCCGCCAGATTGACGAGGGTGGCCCGGTGACGGTCACCGACCCCGAGATGACCCGCTTCTTCATGACGATCCCCGAGGCCGTCCAGTTGATCGTTCAGGCCGGCGGTGTCGGCCAGTCGGGCGACGTCTTCGTGCTCGACATGGGCGATCCAGTCAAGATCTGGGATCTCGCGCACGACATGATTCGCCTGATGGGCCGCGAGCCGGGCAAGGACATCGAGGTCGTCGTCGTTGGCCGCCGCCCGGGGGAGCAGTTGCACGAGCGCCTGTTCTCCGACGACGAGTCCGTCGAGCGCACGCACCACGACAAGTTGATGCGCGCGCGCCGCGGTCGCATCGACGCTGCTTGGCTGAGCGAGCGCCTCGATTCGATCGAGGCAGCACTTGCGCGCGGTGCAGACGAAGAGGCGCTGCGGCTCTACTTTGACGCCGCGCAGTCGCCGTCGCGTGAGGGCGTCTCTGGACCGAAGGTCGAGCGGTAAGCGTGGATACTAAGCAGCTGGCCGCCCTCGTTGCGGTCGTTGATCGCTCCAGTTTTTCGCAGGCGGCAGAACAGCTTGGCGTCACTCAGCCCGCAGTATCACTCGCGATTCGTTCGCTCGAAAAGCGTCTTGGCTGCCAGTTGATCGATCGCTCGGGTCGCGTCGTCGAGCCGACCGAAGCGGGCCACGTCGCGTATCGCCATGCGCAGCGCATCCTTGGTGCCGAGCGAGACCTGTTCCGCAGTCTGGAAGATGAAGGCGATGAGTTGACCGGACACCTTGTGGTGGGTGCTTCGACGGGCCCAGGCGAACGGGTGCTGCCCGCTCTGCTCGGTGCGTTTCATAAGGAGTACCCTGAGGTAATGGTGTCGCTTCGTGTCGACGACACCGAGACGATTGTCGACCGCATCCTTGATCGCCAGCTCGAATTCGGCATCGTTGGTGCGGAGCGACCGCATCGTTCACTGGTCTTCGAACCGTTTCTGCGTGATGAGGTCGTTCTCGTCGTACCCACCGATCACGCCTTTGCCGGGAAGGAGATCGAGATGCGCGACCTGCTGGACGTGCAACTCGTCGTGCAGCAGGAGGGCGCGGGAGTACGGACCGTCGTCGAGCGTGAACTCCGCGCCGCGGGGGTGCGGGTTCGCGATCTCAATATCGTCGCCGAACTCGGGCTTCAAGAGTCGGCCAAGTCTGCTGTCGAGGCTGGCCTCGGCGTGACGTTCCTTTCGCGTCTGGCCGTCGAGCGCGAACTCGATGAGGGACGGCTTGCGACCGCAACGGTCAAGGGTCTCGAGGCAGGACGCCTGTTCTACGCGGTGCGCAGCGCTTCGCGACCACCCGGGCGGTTGATCAATTCGTTCCTGCAGTTTTCGCGGCTCTCACTCGGCGATAAGGCGGTCTTCCCGGACGAGACGCGCGAGCGTCCTGTGCGCGGCGGCCGCGTCGGCTGACCGATGCCGCCGATCATTGCCTTTGATGCCGATGTCATCGGCCGCCAGCGCACGGGCGACGAGACTGTCGCGACGGGTCTCTTAACGGCAATTGCCGCGCGGACCGATCTCGACTTTCAGGTACTCGCCTACGTCCGTGACGCGACGAAAGTACCCGAGGCGATCACTGCCTCTGGTGTCGTTTGTCCGGTTGCCGTGGACATCGGCTCGAATTACCGGCGCGTGGCGGTCAGTCTGCCCGCACGGCTTCGGGCCGATCGCCCCGCGCTGTACCACGGCAACTATGTCTTGCCGCCAGGCCTCCCGTGTCCTGGGGTGGTGACGGTCCATGACTCGTCCTATCGCTTTGCTGCCGAGTTGATGCCCAAGGCGGATGCGTTTGCATTTGGCCGCATAGTGCCGTGGTCGATGCGGCGCGCGGCCCGTGTCATTACGGTCTCAGAGCACGGACGTCTCGATGTGCTCAAGTCGCAACCAGGGCTTGATCCTGCAAAGGTGATCGCGATCCCTAACGGCGTCTCTGCGGCCTACACTCCCGATCCAACTGCGGCCGATCGCGTTCGAGCGACGTACGGGCTGGAGCCGGGATACGTGCTGTTTATTGGTGCGCTTCAGCCACGCAAGAATCTGTTGCATCTCCTCGAGGCCTACGCGCGCGTGCGCGACGCTCGCAGCACAATGCCGCCGCTCGTACTCGTGGGTAACACGAAACAGGATCACGACGAGCTGGCCGAGCGTATTGCCGGACTGGGACTCAACGATGCGGTCCATCAGGTCGGTTACGTGGAGGGTGAGGCTGCGTTGCGTGATCTTTACGTGGCGGCTGGCGTTTTTGCTTTTCCGTCGCTCTACGAGGGATTTGGCCTGCCGATTGCGGAGGCGATGGCGTGTGGTACACCGGTGCTCACAGCCGACGCAACTGCCTTGCCCGAAGTCGCGGGTGGCGCAGCCGTTTTGGTTGATCCATTGTCTGTGTCGGCGATTGCGACTGGGCTGACGACACTGCTTGATGACGAGGGCGTACGCGAGCGTTGCCGCACAGCGGGTCTCGTGCGGGCAGCCGAGTTGACCTGGACGGCTGCCGCTGATCGCCTCGTCTCGGTCTGGCAGGACGTCCTCGTCGAGTCGCCCGTTCGCCAGCGTACGGTTCGTTCCGTGGCTGCGGGTACGCCAGCGAGCGTCGTGGCCGCATTGACCTCGACCGGCCAGACAGACGACCTGCCCGACGCGATCACCGGTCTGCGCCAGCAGGGAATGGCGGATGCCCTGACGATCGTCGTGGTGGCGAACCGCCCGGGTGATGGCACGGCCGAGCTAGTCCGCGCCGACTATCCCGACTGCATACTGGTCGAGCAGCCCTCTACCCGCTCCTACGCCGAGAACCAGGCTGTCGCGTTTGCCGCGGCGCCGGGCGACTATCTGGCGATCGTCAATCCTGATGCGATCGCGCAGCTCGAGTGTCTGCCCCGCCTCGTGCGTTTTATGGAGGAGCATCCACGCTGCGGCCTCGTCGCGCCGACGCTACGTAATCTCGATGGCTCGTATCAGGAGGCCGCTCGCAACTTCCCTGAGCCGATCGGTTCGATCATCCGTCGTACGCCGCTGCGGAAGGTGCTGCCACCGTCGCGCTTTGCGGGCGACCACTATCTCGGCGAGCCCGACTCGGCGCGCCAGATCGATTGGTCGCTCGGTGCCTTCCTGCTGATCCGCCGCGAAGCGTGGGACGACGTCGGAGGCTTCGACGAGGCCTTCGCACCGCTCTACGTCGAGGAGATCGAATTGCAGTGGCGTCTGTGGCAGCGCGGCTGGGAGATCTGGCAGGAGCCTGCCGCCGAGGTCGTCCACGCACACCAGGCCGCCAGCGATGGGGCTTTTTTCGATAAGCGCACCGTCTGGCATCTGCGTAACGTCGGGCGTTTCATTCGCCGCCACCCAACGGTCCTCGCGGGCCAGTCACCAGGCCTCGCGCCCTCGAACACGCCACGGTAGCGACACTTTGGGCCCGGGCCCAAAGTGTCGCCCAAAACCCCGCCGGACAAAATGGGCCCGGGCCCAAAATGTCCGAAACTGCCAACAAACCCGCGTGGTTACGTGTGACAGTGGTGTGTTGCAAATCGCAGAATCGTCACGTTGCACGATTGGTGAGTCAGAAGAGCGAGCGGTAGCGACATTTTGGGCCCGGGCCCAAAGTGTCGCTAGAGCAGGCTGTGGTACAGAGCGACGTAGCGTTCTGCCGCCGCCGACCACGTAGCCATTTGCGCGCGAGCGTGACCGAGGGGGATCAGACGATCACGGTCGGCGATGGCCTCATCGATGGCAGCGGCGAGTGCGCGCACATCGAGCGGATCGAACAGGATTGCGGCATCGCCCGCGGTCTCGGGGAGTGCGCCGACCTTCGCGGCAGCAACGGGTGCGCCCGCCGCGAACGCCTCCAGCACGGGGAGGCCAGACCCCTCATGCAGCGACGGGACGGCGACGGCGGCCGCATGCTGGTACAGGCTCCGTAGCGTGCGGTCGTCGACGCGGCCGAGTCGGTGCAGCCACGGAACGGTTGGTAGTTCGTCTGCACCCCAGCCGTCTGCGCCCACCAGCACGAGCTGTTCGGGCGCGCCGGCTGTCTGGCGACGCTGCATCGCCTCGACCAGGCGGACAAGGTTCTTTCGCGGTTCGGGAGTGCCGACTGCGAGCACGTACGGGGCAGCAACTTCTGGGGCCTCCGCAGGCACCGACCAGAACTCCTCGACGCCGTTCGGGATCACGTGGACACGATCACTCAACGCTGGCGCGAAGGCGGCCAGATCGGCAGCCGTATCGTCCGATACGGCGACGATTGCGGTGGCTGCAGTCAACACCCGTCGCAGCGTGCGTTGCGAATAGTGTCGATTCCAGCCGCTCAGCGTCTCCGGATAGCGCACGACCGCGAGGTCGTGGACGGTGATGATCGTCGGCGGCGAACCAGGGGAGAGAGGACCGCGGGGGAGTGGCAGGTGGAGGACGTCCGCGCCTCGCGCGGCCGCCTCGCGCCGGACGCCGCGCGGGTACCACTCCAAATCGAGGCGGAGCGCGAGCGCTCGCCGTGCAGCGCTGCCGCTCTTTGGTGGCGTGCCAAGTCCGAGCCGGATCACGTCCACGTCAGGTCGTGCGTCGAGGGCATCCGCGAGTTGCACGATCGTGCGCGCCACGCCGGCCGAACCGAGTCGCGTCGCCGAGACGTCAAGCGCAACCCGTAACGGGCGCGCCGGCGTGCTCATCCGCGTGTCTGGCCGCTGCCGATGACGACGTACTTGGTGGTCGTCAGGGCCTCGAGCCCGATCGGGCCTCGCACGTGCAGGCGTGCAGTCGAGTTGCCGACCTCGGCACCCATCCCGTACTCGCCACCGTCGGTAAAGCGCGTCGAGGCGTTGACGTAGACGCAGGCAGAGTCGACGCCGTCGGTAAAGGCGCGGGAGGCCTCGAGCGAGTCGGTCACGATCGCCTCGGAGTGGCCGGTCGAGTGGAGGTCGATATGGTCGAGGGCTGCGTCGAGGTCGTCGACGACGCGGACGGCGAGAATCAGGTCGAGGTACTCGGCATCCCAGTCGGTATCGGTCGCGGCATTGATCTCGAAGTCGATCGCGGCGCGCGTGCGCTCGTCGCCGCGTAGCTCGACGCCCGCATCGCGCAGCGCGGAGAGGACGGGCTGAAGCAGATCCGTACGGTCGGCATGCACGAGCAGCGTCTCGGCCGCATTGCAGACACCTGGACGCTGCACTTTGGCGTTCATTGTGATCGCAACGGCCATCTTGGCATCGGCATCGCGGTCGAGGTAGACATGGCAAATGCCACCGGCGGCAGCCAGCACGGGGATGCGGCTCTTCTCGAGCAGAAAGTCCTTGAGTGCCTCACCACCGCGTGGCACGACGATGTCGGCAGTGCTGGCGTCGCTGACGAGTTCGCCGAGATCGTCACGCGACCCCTCGATCGAGATCACGACGTCGGCCGGGAGCCCGACGGCAACGAGTCCGGTGCGAACGGTGTCACCAAGTACCGCATTGCTTCGTACTGCTGCTGCCGAGCCGCGCAGAAGAGCCACGTTGCCCGACTTGATGCACAGCGCAGCGACATCGACGGTCACGTTAGGACGCGATTCGTACACCACGAGGACGCGCCCGATCGGGACGCAGACCTTGCTCAGTTCGAGCCCGTTATGCAGGCGACGATCCTCGACGACGCGACCGACGGGGTCGGGCAGCGCTGCGACGTCGCGCACGGACTGCGCCAGTGCTGCCAGGCGCTCGTCGTTGAGCGTCAGACGGTCCACGAGTGAGGCCGCGGTATTCGAGGCTACGGCTGCAGCAACGTCTTCCGCATTGGCAGCCAGGATCGCCGCGGCATTCCGCTCCAGCTCCGTAGCGATCGCCTGCAGTGCCGCGTCACGCAGATCGGTGTCGGCGCTCCGGAGTGCGCGCGCGGCGGCTCGACCGCGGCTGCTGATGTCGGTGGTGACGCTCATGCGCGGAGGATACCGGCTGTGAGTGGTATCTAGGCTGGTTGGATCAGCACGAGGCGGTCGCGGTGCACGGCGGGGTCAGCGCCCCGCTTGCCGACAAGACCCTTGAGTTCGTCGCTGCCCATCTCGGCAACACCCCGAGCAAAGACCGTGCCGTCTACGTCGACGAGCTCCACACCATCGCCCGCGGCAAATCGGCCAGTCAGGCTCCGAATGCCAACCGGTAGCAGCGATGCCCCGTCGGACTCCAACGCCTTGCGGGCGCCAGGATCGACTTCGATGCGTCCTGCGGTCGTCAGGCCGTGGAGCAGCCAGAGCTTGTACGCCGATGGCGCGTCGCCACGGGCCGGGAAGCGCGTGCCAATCGATTCGCCTGCCACGGCCGCTGCGATTGCGCCGCTCCGGCCACCGTTGGCGATCACACAGGCTGCTCCGCCCGCCCGCGCGAGCTCTGCCGCCGCGACCTTCGAACGCATGCCACCGCTACCCCAGGCAGAGCCGTCAGCAGTCGTATCGATTGCGGCCAGCGCGGCCTGGTCGGGCACCTCCCGAACGAACGCAGCATCCGGATGTTTCGGATCGCGTGTGTAGAGACCCTCTTGGTCGGTCAGCAGCACGAGGAGACGCGCACCGAGCAGCACGGCAACCTGCGCTGCAAGAGCGTCGTTATCGCCAAAGGTGATCTCTTGCGTGGCCGTCGAGTCGTTCTCGTTGACGATCGGGGTGACACCCCAAGCCAGCAGCGTTTCGAGTGTATGGCGGGCATTGAGGTATGACTCGCGGCGCTCGAAGTCGCCTGCTGCCAACAGCACCTGGCCTGTCGCGCGGTCGGACCGCCCGAGCGCGCGCTGCCAGGCCTGTTGCAACACGGCTTGGCCAACGGCGGCCGCGGCCTGCAGCTCGGCGACGGTACTCGGTCGCTCGGCGCGGTTGAGCGTCCCGATGCCAAGCGCAATGGCACCCGACGAGACGATGCACAGCGGGTTGTCTTGTGCGACCTGGCTGATCTCGTCGGCAATCCGATCGAGTCGGCTGCGACGCAAGCGCCCATCGGCATCGACCAGCGTCGAGCTACCGAGCTTGATGACAACGGGACGGCGAGACATACCCGGATGGTACGGCAGACCTAACCCGGGGCGATCAACGTTGCATCGGGGTCTGACCCCAAAGCAAAGTTGATCCCGGCTAGAGCTACGTAGCGCTACCGCAGCGGTCGATCGCGACCAGCGAGCTGACGGACGGTGTCCGCGTCTTCGCCGTGCACGATTAGCTCGAAGATTGGCTTCTCGCTCTTCAGCGTCTGCCGGGTCGTCAAGCGGCCGACGATGATGCCCATGCGCTGACAGAACGTCAGCAGGCGATCGCGGTCGGCGCAGAGAAGACGCCAAACCTCTTCTTGCAGGTGACGATCAAAATCGGGGCACATACCGACCTCACCCGTGAGGGCTACGTCGACCGCTGCCCGGTACATCGCTGCTGCGTCATCGATCTCGGTCATGCGGCTCCAATCGCGTCGGATAGTCGATCAAGGATCTGATCGACGTCTGTGCTGGTGATATTCAAGGGTGGTGCAAGAAGGACTGACTCCAGCACGCTACTGCCAAGGGCGGTCGGGCATGAGTAGATCATTAGTTGCCGGTCGCGTGCGGCAGCCGTGACGCGCGCAGCTGCTCCAGCACGGGGGGCGAGGCTCTCACGATCTTCCACAAATTCGATGCCCTGCAAGAGGCCCATGCCGCGAACGTCGCCGATGTGAGGAGTCGTGGCGGCGATCGCTTCGAGGCCAGCACGGAGACGCTCGCCCATTACGCGCGCATTCTCGAGCAGGCCCTCATCGCGGATCACGCGCACCATCTCGGCACCCACCGCACAACCCAGCGGATAGCCCGAGAACGTGTGCCCGACAGGAAAACCGTCGGGCGATGCCATCAGGACGTCGGCGACATCGCCGGCCACGAGCATGCCGGAGAACGGCACGACACCGCTGGTGACGCCCTTGGCGAAGGTAATCACGTCGGGGGAAACGCCCCATTGCTCGACACCAAACCAGGTGCCTGTGCGACCAAAGCCGGTGATCGTCTCGTCGCAAATCATCAAGAGGCCGTGGCGCGTGCACAGCTCGCGGACCCGCTGGAGATATCCGTCGGGTGGTGTTACGGCGGCTCCGCTTGCACCCGTGATCGGTTCGAGAAAGACGCCGGCAATGTTGTCTGCCCCACGTGCCGCGATCGCGTCCTCAAGTTGCTTGATCGCGAACTCGACCTCGTCGGCGGGCGTGCGACGCGCGCGAATGTCAGCATTTGGCGTCTGGGCGACAGCGTTCTTGGTCAGCAAGGCCTCGAACGAATTACGACGGCTCGTACCCGACAGTCCAAGTGCCGCAATCGTGGAGCCGTGGTACGACGGGTAGCGCGAGATGAACTCCGTCTTCGCGGGCTGACCACGCAGCTGCCAGTAGAGCAGGGCCAGGTGGATCGCCGACTCGACAGATTCGGAGCCCGACGAGTTGAAGAACGACCAGGTGCGTGGCATCGGTGAGATCTCACGGAGCAGGTCGGCAAGCTCGAGCATCGGCTCATTTGAGAATGCAAAACGGTACGTAAAAGTGACTTCGTCGGCCTGGCGTTTGAGGGCCTCGATCAGGCGCGGATGGCAATGGCCAACGCTCATCACCATCGCGCCACCGCAGGCGTCGATAAATTCGCGACCGTCGGCGGTCCAGATCCGACACCCTTCGGCGCGCACGGCGACGGGGAGTTGACGCCCCGGAGTGGCAGTGAGAGAGAAGTCCGTGGTCGAAGCCATCGTGCCCATAGTGTGCCCTACCTTGGGTCCGAGACCACGGAACGCCTCCATGCGCGTCATGATGCGCACGTGAGATTGAGGATTCATGACGCCCGCTGGCCTGTGATGATTGTCGTCGTTGCCGTGGCAATGGCAGCGGTGGCCTGTGGTGGCGGTTCGGGCGGAGCAACCACCACAGCCGACACGGCGGTGGATCCGCTCACGGTCACAGTGCCGCCCTCTACGGTCGATGCAAACCTGCCGGTGGAGCCCGGTATTTTTCGAGTGGTCGGGCGTCCGTCGATGACGCTCGGGTTACTGCGTGTTGCGGGCATGCATGGATTGTTGGGACAGCAAGGGCTCAGCACCCGAATTACTGAGGTGCCGACGGCTTCGGACGTGAGTAGCGAGTTGCTGGATGGGACAGTTGACGCTGCCATCGTGGCCTCTGATGAGGCCGTCAGGCTTGACTCGAGTGGACTCCCACTCCGGACCGTGATGCTGTTGACAGCGGGCACATCCAACTACCAGATCTTGGCGCGTGCTGATGTGACAGACGTTCCTGGGCTTGCGGGAGCAGACGTTGCTGTGTCTCCGGGGTCGGAAGGCGAACTACTGGTGCAGGGCGCATTGGTGGCGGATCAGGTACCCAGTTCGAAGGTGCGGGTGGTCCCTGCGAGTTCCACGGATCCTGGGCTCATGCTCGTGCGCGGCGAGGTCGCGGCTGCTGCTGTCACGGCGACGCAGGCGGAGGTAGCGCTCGCTGCTGACCCCACACTCCATGTGTTGTACACGGCTGGTGATTACCCGGGGCTCGTCTCGCAGGTCCTCGTGGTTCGGCAGGATGTCGCCGACCAGCGGCCAGGACAAATTCTTGCCTTCGTGCGTAGTTGGCAGGCGTTGTACGGCTTCAACCGCGATCAGCAGGACATCGTGATCGCCGACGTTGCCAAAGTGACGGACACGGATCCAGCGATCGCTGCCGTTAACCTTGCCGGCCTCAGCTTGTACGACGTGGCGGCCAACGCAGTCGAGCTGTTACCAGGCGGCGAGTACTTTGATCAGACGATCGGCGTGATTGTTGTTGCGGCCCAGGCCGCAGGGTGGATCACGGAGCCGATCGACGGACAGCAGCTGATTGACGGGTCATTTGTCCAAGCGGTCGCGAGTGCGCGATGATGTCTCGATGAGTTCCCCCCAGACCGTGCTCCTTGATGGCGCTCCCCTGACCCGCCCGCAGATCGTGGCGGTTGCGACGGGGGAGGCGGACGTCGAACTCGGCGAGCACGCTCGGGTGCGCATTGGTGCGGCCGCCGAGATGATCGCTCGCGTGGCGGGCGAAGGGCAGGCAGTCTACGGCGTGACCACTGGCTTTGGTTCGCTTGAGTCGGTACGGATCCCGGATCATCAGCTTTCGGAGTTGCAGGTCAACATCGTGCGGAGCCATGCCGTCGGTGTCGGTGAGCCACTGCCGGTCGACGTCACGCGCGCGATGATGGTGCTCTTGGCGGCCTCGTTGTCGCGCGGTCATTCCGGTGTGCGGGTGGAGATCGTTGAGACGCTGATCGAGCTGCTCAATCGCAACGTCACTCCTGTCGTGCCGTCGCGTGGCTCGGTCGGTGCCAGTGGCGATCTGGCACCACTTGCGCACTTAGCGCTCGCCCTGATTGGCGAGGGCGAGGCAATTTCTGCGAGCGGAGTTCGCATGCCAGGTGGAGAGGCGCTCGGCGCGATTAGTGTGGCGCCGATTGCGCTCGGCCCGAAAGAGGGACTGGCGCTGCTCAACGGGACGCATCTGATGACGGCGATTGGAGCGCTGGCATTTACGGATGCCGAACGGCTCTTCGCCGCCGCGCAGGTTGCGGCGGCAATGTCGGTCGACGCGCTGCTTGGGTCGTCGACTCCGTTTGATCCTCGACTCAACGCCCTGCGTAACCGTCCCGAGCAGCAGGCAGTCGCGGCGCGCCTGCTCGAGTTGATGGATGGCTCGACGATGCGCGAGAGTCATGCCGACTGCGAACGCGTGCAGGATGCCTACACGTTGCGCTGCATCCCACAGGTGTTGGGTGCGATCGGCGAGGCGCTGGTCTACGTCGAGCGTGCGATCGAGCCCGAATACGGCGCCGTCACCGACAACCCGCTCCTCATCGTGGAGGATGGCGATGTCCTGTCGGGCGGTAACTTCCACGGCCAGCCACTGTCGCTGCCGCTCGACATGTTGACGATTGCGGTGCAAGAACTGGCCGCCTTCTCCGAGCGCCGGATCTTTCGCCTGATGGACGGGCGCAGCGGCGATCCTCATTCGCTCCCGCCATTCTTGATTGCCGACCCCGGCACGAAGTCGGGTCTGATGATCGCGCAATACATGGCTGCGAGCCTGGTCGCTGAGGGGGCTGTGTTGTCGCACCCCGCGGGCGTCGGTAGCCTGC